>Ga0265780_10000092_pt1 | contig 139997 bp, 120 predicted proteins | sample P1T30metagenome_FD_192432 | JGI IMG/M metagenome (GOLD analysis project Ga0265780, IMG submission 192432) | Plant litter microbial communities from East Loma Ridge, Irvine, California - P1 T30 | ecosystem: Environmental > Terrestrial > Plant litter > Unclassified | place: USA: California...
TGCAAAGATAGCATTTTTCGATGGTAAATCCCTAGTATATTGGACGATTCGATTTTTTTGAAGCTATTCCTGCTTTTCCCTGCAATCTTTTTTATCAATGTCTTTTTTTGCAAGCCACAAAAGGAGCTTCCTCCGGTCGCTCTTTTGCGTCAGCAAAAAATAGCCATTGCTTAAAAAAGGATTTCCGGTTCAATCAGGGCTAGGGACGTAGCAATCGATAAATTGTGCGTATAAAAGATTATCCCTTAGGAATTTCATATCGGTAGAAACAGGAGAATTAAATCAATAGCGTCGGGCTTTAGCCCGATGTAAAAGAAAATCAGAATTGGCTTTAGCCAAAATTCCAACGTAACGTTTTGTACGAGAAATTATAAAATTTTAACTGCCAGCAACACCTTTTTTCCGTGCCACAAAACCGTCGGGTCAATCAGCACAATACAAAAAACGCCAGCCACAATAATGAATTTCAGAAGATTATGAAGTTGTAGAAAATCTTCCCTTGAAGTTGATTTCCATAACTTTATAATAAGGAAAATCATTAAAATCATACAGATATAAAAGTAAATAACCATATAACCAACTTCATAAATGTCGACCAAAAAATAAACTGGAATCACAGTCAGAGTTGTCAAAACCGTAATCGCAATTTTTGAAACTTGTTCGCCATAAACCACTGGAACCGTCTTGTAATCACTCACAAAATCGCCTTTCATATTCTCTAAATCCTTGACCATTTCCCGAATCAAAATCAGCAGAAATAAAAAGATAGCGTGTCCAAAAATAATCCCGATTTTCTGCCAATCGTATTCCTCGTATTGGCCTTTAAAGTAATAAAGCAAAATTCCGAAGAAAGGGAAAACCGCCAAAACCGAAGCCGTCAAATTTCCGATAATCGGATATTTTTTTAATTTATGCGAGTAAAACCAAATTAAGAAAATGTAAACCGAATAAAATAAACTCACGCGCCAGGAAACAAAATAAGCTAAAAATACAGACAAGAAATTCAGTCCGAAATAGACATAAAGTTTCGTTTTCTGGCTCACCAAACGGTCCAACATCGACTTATTTGGCCGGTTGATTAAATCTTTTTGAGCGTCATAAAAGTTATTGATGATATATCCCGAAGCGATGCAAAAGCTTGAAACCAATACCAAAATAAATAAATTGATATCTAAAATCACATCCAACGCCCGCACATCTTCAGGCGACAAAATAAAAATGGCCGAAAAATATTGCGCCAATAAAATAACCGGAATATTGTACCCGCGAACCACAGAAAACAAACTGATAATTTTCATTACAAGAAGTTTGTTCTTTCTGCTTAGCATTTTTTTTTGGGTAAAAGGTTTTGGGTTTATGGTCTAAGGTTTTGACCAAAACTAAAATTTATCTCGAAAAACTTTTGGCTTTTGCCTAATTTCTATTGACTAGAACTGATAAACAACTTCCAACTTATAATCTTTCAAAGCTTCTTTGGCTTTTTCATAATCTTGCGTAAATCCAAGAATATAACCACCTCCGCCAGAACCACAAAGTTTCAAATAATAGTCATTTGAATCTAAACCTTTCTGCCAAATTCCGTGGAATTGCTCTGGAATCATCGGTTTAAAATTATTCAAAACCACTTTTGAAAGTTTTTTGGTATTTGCTAATAAACCTTTAATATCTCCATGAAGGAAATCATCGATACTTGCGTCCGTATATTTCACGAATTGGTTTTTCACCATCGCTCTAAAACCTTTGTCTTTCAAGCTTTCCATAAAAAGCGAAACCATTGGAGCCGTTTCTTTTACTTTTCCAGAATCCAATAAAAATACAGCGCCTTTTCCGGTCAAACTTTGAGTCGGAATTCCAGTCGCTTCAATATTATCGTGCGAATTAATCAAAATTGGAATGCTCAAATAGCTGTTCAAAGGGTCTAAACCTGAACTTGTTCCGTGGAAAAAAGATTCCATTTTAGAAAAAATCTGCTTTAATTTTAATAGTTTTTCACGAGTTAGATTTTCTAAAACCGTGATTTTATTTTCGGCATATTGGTCATAAATTGCAGCCACCAAAGCGCCACTGCTTCCAATTCCATAACCTTGCGGAATGCTGGAATCAAAATACATTCCGGCTTCAACATTCAGTTTCAACAGCTCAATATTAAATTTCACAAGCTCTGGATTTTCTTGCTGCATTGTATCTAAATACGCAACAAAACGCTTCAAGCTTGCATTTGATTTAGTGGCTTCATCAGAAAGATTGTCGTCAACTTTCAATCCGCCGTTGAAAAAATTATAAGGAATGGACAAACCTCGGGAACCTTTGTTGATTGCGTGTTCACCGAAGAGTAATATTTTTGAGTAAAATAATGGTCCTTTCATATTATTTGATGTCTTTCTTAATTTTATTTGGGTTTTGTCTGGTGTCGAATAATGCTATAATTCTAATTTCTGAATTATTAAATCTATAATATATTGTTGTTTGCTTAGTTAAAACAAATCGAAATCTATTTGCATTGATTTCTGATTTTGGAAATATTTCTGGATTTAACCAAATCATTTCAAAACCCTTTTCCAACTTTTCAACAAATTCACTTCTCGCTTTTACCGAAAATTAAGCTTCAATATATTCCGCAATGGACAAAGAATTTTTAAGAGCAGTTTTTGAAACAGTAATTTTTCTCATCTCGCTTTTAGCATCGAAAAAAAATCTTCAGATGTTACAAAATCTCCATTTTCAAAATCTTTTTCACCTTGCTCAATAGTTGCTTTATGATTCTCGCTCAATTCATTCCACCAATCCTTTTTTTCTTTCTGAAAAATCTTTTTGATAGATTCAATTATGCTAGGATCGTTCGTTTCCGACAATCTTTTCATCAATTCCTGCTTTTCCAATTGAATGTCCATAATCCAAATTTTAATTAAAGATACGAAAATTATAGCTTGGTTGCACCAAATCCAATTTCATCGCAAATATATTGCGAGTTTTGGCAATAGCCAACTAATTCACCCTTAATAAATTCTAAAACTTTCTCGCGAACGTTTTCGGGATATAAAACGTGCACATTTGCGCCAGCATCCAACGTAAAACAAACCGGAATTTGCGTCTCGTTCCTGAATTTCCAAATCTTGTTGATGATTTCCAAAGTATTCGGTTTCATCAAGATAAAATAAGGCATCGAAGTCATCATCATTGCGTGCAGAGTCAAGGCTTCGCTTTCCACAATCTTGATAAATTCGTCTAAATTTCCTGATTCTAAAACGGTTTTCATCTTCGAAAGATTTTCGTGTGCTTGTTCAAAACGTCTTTCTGCGTAGGGATGATTGTGCATTAAATCGTGTCCAACTGTGCTTGAAACTTGCTTTTCGCCTTTGTCAACCAATAAAATTGTATCTTGGTAATTCTTGAAATTTTCGTGAATTTGGTTCGGAAATTCCACTCCAAATAAGTCGGAACTTCCATCAATTTCAGAATGATTTCCCCAAACGACCACGCTTCCTTTTACACTTCTGCAAGCACTTCCAGAACCTAATCGTGCTAAAAACGAAGCCTTTTGAAAAAAATATTCGTCAGTCATTTCAGTCCCGAAGTTTCGGGATAATTCTTTCTCTAAGCTCATCAAATTCATCGCCAAAGCCGACATTCCTGAAGCTGACGAAGCAATCCCGGAACTGTGCGGAAACGTATTTTCAGTATCAATCGTGAAATGATAATCTTTTAGAAATGGCAAATAAATTGAAATCCTTTCAAAGAATTTCTGGATTTTAGGCTTGAAATCGTCCTTTGGTTTTCCTTCAAATAACAAATCAAAAGAGAAATTTTCTGCGTTTTCTTTTTTGGAAAAACTCAATGAAGTGATTGTCTTGCAATTGTTTAAAGTGAAGCTGATAGAAGGATTTGCCGGAATTTGGTTTTCCTTTTTTCCCCAATATTTTACTAATGCAATATTACTCGGAGCGCTCCATTTAAAAGAACCTTTTTCAATAGAATTTGTATATTTTGCTGGAATAAAATCCTTTTCAAGAATCATAGAAATAATTTTTGCAAAGATACTTTTTTTCCGCTTCAAGTTTCTTTTCTCCTGCAAGGTTTTCAAAACCTTGTAGGTATACAATTATCGGATTATTTCTGCTATTGATAAATTCTGTAACTTTATATAAAACCTACAAGGTTTTGAAAACCTTGCAGGATTACAAAATAAGTTGAAAAAACAGTAATTTTGGTAAAAAAAGAAGATGAATAAATATACAAGAATATTGGTTTTAGTGGTGACTTGCCTCGCAGTGGCTTATTTTTCAAGTTTGGTAACGCGCCCGAGTGTCGAAACTTGGTACACAACAATTGAAAAACCGAGTTTTAATCCGCCGAATTGGCTTTTTGCACCAGTTTGGACGACTTTATATGTGATGATGGGAATCGCGGGCGGTTTGGTTTGGCACGAAATCAATTCTCCAAAAAGGGAGGAAGTTAAAAAAGCGATGTTATTCTTCGCAATTCAATTGGGACTAAATGCTCTTTGGTCGTATTTATTCTTCGGATTAAAAAATCCATTATTAGCTTTAATCGAAATCGTTTTGCTTTGGCTAATGATTTATGAAACGTATATCAAATTCGCTAAAATCAATAAATTTTCGGGTTATTTATTTGTTCCGTATTTGCTTTGGGTGAGTTTTGCAACGGTTTTAAATGCAAGTATTTGGTGGCTGAATAAATGATTTAAGATTTTTGATTTATGAAAATTGGATTGAACATATTTTGCCACAGATTAAAAAGAATTAAAATGATTTTAAGGTAAAAAAATCTGTGCTAATCCTTTTAATCTGTGGCAAAAACTCAAATAGCATTCGCCACAATGAACCCGCTAGTCCAAGCATTCTGGAAATTGAAACCTCCCGTAATGGCGTCGATGTTTACAATCTCTCCTGCGAAATATAAATTTTGATGGATTTTACTTTCCATCGTTTTGAAATTGATTTCCTTTAAATCGATTCCTCCTGCGGTTACAAATTCTTCTTTGAAGGTACTTTTTCCATTTACTTGAAATTGTCCATTGGTCAATTGATTGGATAAATTTTGCAACTGATTTTTAGACAAATCGGCCCATTTTGTTTCTTCGGAAATTCCGGAAGCCAAAACCAAGCTTTCCCATAAACGATTTGGGAATTCAAAAGGTGATTTTTTGGAAACTGTTTTCTTGGAATGTTCTTGCTTTAATTCTTTTAAGATTACCTCAGCATCTTCCTTGTCAACATCGTTTAACCAGTTTACAAAAATGGTGAATTGGTAATTCTTTTCGAATAAAGTCCGAGCACCCCAAGCCGATAATTTTAAAATCGCCGGTCCGCTCATTCCCCAATGCGTGACCAACAAAGGTCCGGTTGAAGTTAACTTCGTATCTTTTACTTTTACCGAAACTTGTGCTGAAACACCCGGCAATTCTTTTATCCTCGAATCTTTTATGTTAAATGTAAATAAAGAAGGAACCGGACTCACAATGGTATGTCCGAAATCCTGAATCATTTCCCACATCTTTGGATTACTTCCTGTCGCCAAAACCAATTTTTCACAGATATATTGCTCATTTTGGGTTTCGATTTTCCAAAAATTCCCATCGGAAGTTTCTGATTTGTAAATCGATTGAACGCTTTGTCCGATTAATACTTGAATGCCGAGTTTTTTTGTCGCTGTTGTAAAACAATCAATAATGGTTTGGGATGAATTTGAAACCGGAAACATTCGTCCGTCTTCTTCGATTTTTAATTCTACACCGTGTTTTTCAAACCATTCTATCGTATCGCCCGAACAAAATTGATGAAACGGACCACGGAGTTCTTTTTCACCACGCGGATAAAATTTGACCAATTCATTTGGTTCAAAACAAGCGTGCGTGACGTTGCATCTTCCGCCTCCCGAAATTCTGACTTTTGTCAAAACTTCCTTACCACGTTCTAAAATTGCAATTTTCAATTTCGGGTTTTTCTCTGCGATGTTTATCGCGGTAAAAAAACCTCCGGCTCCTCCGCCAACAATGATTATGTCGAAATTCTGGCTCATATTCTTTCTGGGAAATCGGTGATGATTCCGTTTACGTTATAGGATTTAATTCGTTCGATATCTTCGGTTTCATTTACTGTCCACGTATAAACTTTGAAACCCTGTTCTTGTGCTTTCTGAACGTTGTGTTCGGTCAAAAGGCTGAAATGTGGATGGATGGCTTTCGCCGAAAAAGCATTTGCCCATTCCAATGCTTGCGTAACACTGGCTTGCGACAACACACCCAAATGTATCTTTGGATTGATGGTAAACATCATTTCCAATTCTTCTCTTTGGAAACTCGAAACGATGAAATCATCATAGGAATATTCCTTTTCGAGGATGTATTTTTCAATTAAATGTGAAACTGGTTTTGCCGTATGCCTTCCTTTTAATTCGATGTTGATGAAACATTTTTTGCCGACCAATTCTAAAACTTCTTCCAAAGTTGGGACTTCAATTTCACCATTGATTCGCAAAGATTTTATTTCTGAAATTGATAATTCTGAAACAGCTCCCGAACCGTTTGTGGTTCTGTCTACGGTGAAATCATGGATGACAATCAATTCTCCAGTCTTGCAAACGTGAACATCGAGCTCGATTCCATCAACATTTAAATCCAATGCTTTTTGGAAAGAGGGAAGGGTGTTTTCGGGTTCGTGACCTTTTGCTCCGCGATGTCCGATGTTTAATACTTTTTTCAAGGGAAGAATTTTTGTAAAAGTAATGCTTTTTATTTTTAATCTTTTACCGCAGATTCGCAGATTTTCTTCGATATAAGAAAGCAAAGTTTGTCAACAAACTTGTCATTCCGACGAAGGAGGAATCTTCGCGACTTGAGCAAAATACAGAGATTCCTCCTTCGTCGGAATGACAAATAGTGGGAAAATAAAAAAGCACAAACCGAGAAGATTTGTGCTTTTTTTAAATACTTTATTTTTAGATTAATTCGTCAAAACCCAATATTGCCACGGCTTGAAATTGTGTTTTTGGTCTTTTTCTAAAGTCACTTTTTCGCCTGTCATATAATTGGTGAACGTTCCGTCGATTGGTGCCGTGAATTCTTGGTCTTTTTTAGATAAATTTCCGATATACAAGACTTTTTTACCGCCTTTTTCTCTTTCGAAAGCCATAATATTTGCATCTGCTGAAGTTGTTAAACGCTTGTATGATGCTGGATTTTTCCCTCCATTCAAAGCTTCGTTGTTGTTTTTCAAGGCTCCTAATTTTTCGTAAATCGGGAACATTTTTGCCTTTGTTTTTGGAATAGAATCTTTCTCGAAAAATTTTAATTTGCGTTTCAAATCGTATTCTTGACCAGTGTAAATCAACGGCATTCCTGGCATAACGTAGGTCAAAGCCGTGAAGGCTTCGACACCATCGCCCATTCTGTCGTATTCCGTTCCGTTCCAAGAATTCTCGTCGTGGTTGGTGATAAAATTCATAAAGAAATCGTCTTTTTCGTATTCTTTAGAAATTTTTTCAAGAACGGCATCCAAATCTTTCACGGTTTTTGTGCCTTTGTTGATGTCGTTCATCACGTGGTGAGCTTCCCAACCGTAGGCCATATCAAAAAGTCCGTCTTTTAATAAATAGTTTTTGTTGGACTCCATCAGCATAAAAACAGGCTTCACTTTTTTCAACGCTGGAATGGCATTTCGCCAAAAAGTTGCAGGAACATTGTCGGCCACATCACAACGGAAACCGTCGATGTTTTCCTCTTTTACCCAATACAACATTTCGTTTTTCATGGCTTCGTTTAGTTCTTTATTGGAGTAATCCAAATGCGCTACATCCGTCCAACCCCAAGATTTTCCGGTTTCTGGATTCAGCGGGTCGGTTACTTCACCTTTTGCATTTTTATGGTAGTATTCGGGATGTTCGGTAATCCATTTGTGGTCCCAACCGGTGTGGTTCGCCACCCAGTCAAGGATAACGTAGATGCCGTTTTCGTGAGCGGTTTTTACCAAATTTCTAAAATCTTCCTTGGTTCCCAAATCTGGATTGATTGCCGTGTAATCCGAGATAGCGTAATAGCTTCCCAGATATTTTGCTTTTTCTTTTGGGTCTTTGATTTCGGAAACCAATCGTCCGTCCGTCGTTTTTCTATTTTTCATAGAAATTGGGTAAATCGGCATCAGCCAGATTACTTTTACGCCTAATTTTTTCAATTCGGGAATGTCTTTTGTGAACGCGTTGAACGTTCCTTCTGGAGAATATTGACGGATGTTTGCTTCGTAGATTACTGCGTTTTCAGCGGTTGCATCTGAAACTGGAGCGATTGTTTCTGTTGTTGTAGCAGTTACTTCTTCGGTTTTTTTATCGTCTTTGCAGGAGATGAAAGCTGTAAGAACGATTGTTAATAAGATTGTTTTTTTCATAATTCCAACATTTATATTTCTTTGAACCATTAAGAGATTAAGAAAAATTAAGGCAAAGCTTAATGAAACTAATACCTTAATGGTTTAATTTTTTTTTAATTATTTCAATTCCAAAACCAAAGCCGATTTTCCTTCCAAAGAAATTTCACTCGAAACCTCTACTGATTTTCCAGAAAGCACATCTTTTCCAGATTTGAAAGCTTTAATATTTTCTTGAAAGCGATTTGTTTTAATGGTTTTCGCTTCCGCGGAATTGTTGATGACCACCATCACCGTTTCTTTATCATCATATCTGAAATACACATAAACGTTCTCCTGCGGAATGTAATGCGTTGTTTTTCCGAAGTGAACCACATTTTTATTTTTTCTCCATTGGAATAATTTTGAAGTCACATCAAAGAATTTATTCTGTTCTTCAGTTCTTCCTGATTTTGTAAAAGCATTGTTTTTATCGCCTTCCCAACCTCCTGGAAAATCCTGACGGATATCCGCATCGCCTTTCCCTTTGTCGCCCGCCATTCCAATTTCTGAACCGTAATACAACTGTGGAATTCCACGAACAGTCGCCAGCATAGCCATTGCCATCGTGTATTTCTTGATGTCGTTTTTATGGTTTTGGTTGAATCTTCCCGTATCGTGATTTTCGACGAAAGTCAGAATATTGTTGATGTTTGGATATAAAAAATCGTTTGTAAAATTATCGTAGAATTTAATCATTCCGTCGTTCCAGCTGTCTTTGTCCTCGTTGAAAGCACTGCCAAAAGCACTGTGCAAAGTAAAATCCATTACGCTTGGCAAATGTGAATTATAACTTTGGATTTCCGCAATCTTGCTGTCTTTTTGCCAATACGCCATTTGGGCTTGGTCGTTCATCCAAACTTCCCCAACGATGTTGAAATACGGATATTCATCAGTGATTGCTTTAGTCCATTTTGAGATTCCAACTTTGTCATTGTATGAATACGTATCGACTCTGTAACCATCCAAATCGGCATATTCAATCCACCAAATTGCGTTTTGAGTCAGGTAATTTAAAACCAAAGGATTCGACTGATTCAAGTCAGGCATTGACGGAACAAACCAACCGTCCACACAATTTTTTGTGTCGATTGCGGAAGCATTTGGGTCAAATTGTGTCGCCATTCTATAATTCGATTGTGAAAAACCTGGAAATTGATGTACCCAGTCATACGTCGGCAAATCTTTGTACATCCAATGTTGAGCACCCCAGTGGTTCGTCACATAATCTTTTATAAGTTTCATTCCTCTTTTTTTCAATTCAGATGAAAGCTTCAAGTATTCTTCATTGGTTCCATAACGCGGGTCGATTTTATAAACATCAGACTGGCCATAACCGTGATAAGAGTAACCTTTATCGTTGTCTTCGCAAAGTGGCGTGCTCCAAAGTGCAGTAACGCCTAATTCGTCCAAATAATCTAAATTTTTGATAATTCCTTCAATATCACCACCGTGACGACCGCCAGGCAAACTTCTGTTGGCTTTTTCTGTAGTAGCGGAATTGCTATCGTTGTTAGGATTTCCATTCGCAAAACGGTCTGGCATAATCAAATACATCATATCCGATGCATCGAAACTTTGGCGTTGAGCGGAATTCGCACGTCTTTGTTTTAAGGAATAATTTTTAGTAAAAGCTACCTTGTTTTTGTTCTTAAATGAGAAAACAAAATCAGAAGCAGGAAGATTTTTAGTGTCGATGGTGATGAAAATGTAGTTAGAATTTTCAGTTTTGACTACGTTTTTTATCACTACATTATTCGAAACCGAAGCGTCGTATTGTGCGATATTTTTTCCGTAGAACATAATTTGTAGTTCTGGATTGTGCATTCCAGCATACCAGAAAGGTGGTTCAACCTTATCGATTTGGGCGAAAGCTGAAATGGATAAAAGTAAAAGTAGGATTGTTTTTTTCATTTATTTGTATTTTAAAAACCCTGTCAGAGTTCGAAACTCTGACAGGGTTGATTTGAAGAATATTACACTGTAACCAAAGTATTCGGCTCGACCAAAACAGTTTTCCCGTTTACAAAAACAGTCAGCTCTTTTGTACCTTCCAAGTTAAATTTGGTTTCGTTCGCTTCGACAGAAACTTGCAAAATCTGATTCCTGAAATTGATTTTAAAGGAATATCCTTTCCATTGTTCTGGAATTCTGGGCTCGAAATGCAACGCGTCGTCTTTCACACGCATTCCTCCAAAACCTTCAACGATACTCATCCAAGTTCCAGCCATTGAGGTGATGTGACAACCTTCTTCCACTTCCTTATTATAATCATCTAAATCTAAACGAGAAGTTCTCAAATAGAACGTGTAAGCCTGTTCCATTCTACCTAAACCAGCCGCTTGAATCGAGTGGACACAAGGCGAAAGTGATGATTCGTGAACCGTAAATGGCTCGTAGAAATCAAAATGTTTCTCCAATTGTTCTTTCGAAAAATGGTCTTCAAAGAAATAAAATCCTTGCAAAACATCGGCTTGTTTGATATATGGCGAACGAAGGATTCTGTCCCAAGACCATTTTTGGTTGATTGGTCGTTGGCTTTTATCCAAGTCATTTACTTTCACCAATTCCTTGTCTAAGAAACCATCTTGTTGCAAATACACATCGTGTTCTTCTGAAAAAGGAAGGTACATTTTGTCTGCTACTTTCTTCCATTGTGCCAATTCTCCTTTGTCCAAATTTACTTTAGACATGATTCTGGAATGGTCGGAAGCATATTCTTTTTCAACTTTTTCAATTTGTTCCAAAGTGTAATCGATACACCATTTTGCCAAATAATTCGTGTAGAAATTGTTGTTTACGTTATTTTCATATTCGTTTGGACCTGTAACGCCAAGTATTACGAATTGGTCTTTTTTCGTAGAAAAAGTTGCTCTTTGGTGCCAAAAACGAGCAATTCCAATTAAAACTTCCAATCCTTTTTCTGGAATATAGCTGTAATCACCAGTAAATCTGAAATAGTTGAAAATCGCAAAGGCAATCGCACCATTTCTGTGGATTTCCTCGAACGTAATTTCCCATTCGTTGTGGCATTCTTCTCCGTTCATTGTCACCATCGGATACAAAGCAGCGCCATTTGTAAATCCTAATTTACCTGCGTTTTCAATGGCTTTATCTAATTGATTGTAACGATAGGTCAACAGATTTCTCGCAACTTGCTGGTCTTTTGTCGCCATATAAAACGGAATGCAATAGGCTTCGGTATCCCAATAAGTAGACCCTCCATATTTTTCTCCTGTGAATCCTTTTGGACCAATATTCAAACGGGAATCCTTACCCAAATAAGTTTGGTTCAATTGAAAAATATTAAAACGGATTCCTTGTTGAGCCTTAACGTCGCCATCAATAGTAATGTCTGACATTTCCCAGATTTTTGACCAAGATTGTTTTTGGTTTTCCAATAAATTTGTGTAACCTATTTTCAAACCTTCAGCAATTACGCTTTGAGCCGCACTTTGCGAATTTTCGTGGTTTAAAGAAACCGTGTAACCTCCTAATTTCTGGAAAGAAACTGTTTCTTTATTTCCGACTCTTACTTCGTAAGAAAACTGAATTTTATCCGCATTTACCTGAACATCAAACGGATTTTGTTTTACTGAATTTCCATTCAACAAAATCGCATTCTGCATAAATGTGGTTGCCGTAAAATGTGTCTTGAACGTTCTTGCCGTTACAAAAGCCTCATTTTCTGAATATTTTACGTCAAGCGGTTCCCAGAATTTTTCCTCCCAGTTGGCATCTTCGTTATGAACTCCGGCATCAACATAAGGCTTGAAAACAATAGTTGCATCTCCGTTTAAAGGCGTGATTTCATAATTGATAACGCCTAATTCGTCATTATCCAAAGATAGGAAACGCGTAATTTTAGCTGCAATTTCAACGCCATTTTGCAAAATAGCTTCGAAAGAACGGTAATAAACTCCTTCTTTCATATTCAATTCACGCTTGAAATTGGAAACAGATTTGCATTTGGCCAAATCAAAATTCTCTCCGTTGATTTCAATTTCAATTCCAATCCAATTTGGAGCGTTCAATACTTTTGCGAAATATTCAGGGTAGCCGTTTTTCCACCAGCCCACTTTTGTCTTGTCTGGATAATAGATTCCGGCGATGTAACTTCCTTGGAACGTTTCGCCTGAATAATTTTCTTCGAAATTGGCACGTTGTCCCATTGCACCATTCCCGATGCTGAACAAACTTTCGGAGGATTTGACTCTTTCAGAATCAAATCCTTCTTCTATGATGGACCAATTGTCTGGTTTTATATAGTCTTGATTCATTTTATTTTAATTAGATAATTAGACAATTCGATAATTAGTTAATTAGAAAATTTGGAATTATCAAATTTTCTAATTGACTCATTTTCTAATTAGAGTTTCGATGAATTGTTCATCTATATGGGTAAAATCTGGAAAGATAAATTTTGCTTCGTGCAAGATTTTTGCTTCGCCGATTCCAACACTTGCCATATTGGCGATGTTTGCCGCTTGGACTCCTGCCACAGAATCTTCAAAAACAATTGCATTTTCTGGAGCAACATTCAAAAGTTGAGCGGCTCTTAAAAAAACTTCTGGATCTGGTTTTGCATTGGTGACATCGTTTCCATCCACAATGGCATCAAAATAGCTTATGATTCCTGTTTTTTCTAAGATTGGTCGTGCATTTTTACTTGCGGAACCTAACGCAATCAATTGGTTTTGTTCTTTCAAAAATTTTAAAACCGGAACAACACCGCTTAAAATTTCACTTTCGTCCATATCGACCAAATACGATAAGTAATCTTCGTTTTTTTGAACCAACCAAAGCTCTTTATTCTCTTGGCTTGCTTCGATTTTTCCTAATTCAAGGATAAGGTCCAGCGAGCGAACCCGGCTAACGCCTTTTAATTCTTCGTTGTGTTCTGGTGTAAATTCGATTCCGAGTTGGTTGGCGATTTTTTGCCAAGCTAAATAATGGTATTTTGCCGTGTCAACGATGACTCCGTCAAGGTCGAATATGAATGCTTTTGTTTTCAAAATTTAAATTTTAATTGTGTCGTCTTCATCTTTTACTCTCGAAACGAACATTGCCGCAATTAAGAAGGCAACGCCGCTGGCCACGATAGCATAGATTGGGTTTCCGCCATAAACATATTTAACGATTGGACCGCCAATGATGGCGTTGATGATTTGTGGGATTACAATGAAGAAATTGAAGATTCCCATGTAAACGCCCATTTTTTTCGCAGGAATGGATCCCGAAAGTATAGCATAAGGCATAGCCAAAATACTTGCCCAGGCAATTCCCACACCGACCATTGATAAAATCAACCAATTTGGATTTGGAGCAAAATAAACCGAAATCAATCCAATTCCTCCAACGATTAGTGAAAAAGTGTGTGTAGATTTTCTTCCGATTTTTTTAGCGATGTAAGGCAAGAAGAAAGCAAAAATGGCAGAAATAGCATTGTAAACGCCAAAGATGATTCCAACCCAGTCACCAGCTTCTTGATAGGTTTTGCTGTGTGTATCTTCTAATGGAAGGTTATAAACGTGATGTGCGATTGCCGGTGTTGCAAAAACCCACATTCCGAACAAGGCAAACCACGAAAAGAATTGAACCCAACCTAATTGCTTCATTGTGGTAGGCATGTTCTTGAAATCCGCAAAAATGTTGAGCAAGCTCGAACTTTCTTCCTCGTGAACAATTCCTTTTGCTTCATCAAATGCTTCTAATTCTGCAGGAGAATATTCTTTGGTTGTCGAAACCGTCCAAAGAACCCCTCCAATCAAAACAGCAGCACCAATAATAAAGGACAAGATTAAATGATAAGGAACTTCGCCTGGAAGTGCTTCATTTGAAATTCCGAACCAATTGCTCAAAGCATAAGGAAGCCATGAACCGATGACCGCACCCAAACCAATCATAATAGTTTGAACACTAAAACCCAAAGTTCGCTGGTCAGACGGAAGCAAATCAGCCACCAAAGCACGGAAAGGTTCCATGGCAATATTGAAGGACGCATCCATAATCATTAGCATACCAGCTCCAACCCACAGTGCAGGCATAAAAGCTGTTAGCGCAGCCGATTGTGGCATAAAAACTAATCCAAAAGCCGCTAAAACTGATCCAATTAAAAAATAGGGTTTTCTTCTGCCGAAGCGTGTCCAAGTTCTGTCGCTGTAATGTCCAATTATTGGTTGGACAATTAATCCTGTTAAAGGAGCAACGATCCAAAACCACGATAAACTGTGTACGTCGGCACCGAAGATTTGCAGAATTCTACTGGCATTTGCATTTTGCAAGGCAAATCCCATTTGTATCCCTAAATATCCGAAACTCATGTTGCAGATATCATAGATACTTAATTTACGCTTTTCCATTATCGTAATTGTTGATTTTATATACGATAAGCGTTATTGCTTATCAAAACTTAATCTTAGGTTCGAAGTAAAAATATAAGCGTTGATAATTATTGCAAATATATAATTTTTTTAGAAGGAAATTTAAAATGGCAATATTTAACAATTTTAAAAATTGAAAAATATTGCCATTAGTATGCTGTATTACAGTTCGTTAAGTAGAGCTACAACGTTGGCGTAGATTCTCTTAAAACCAAATGCGTTTCGATAACTTCTGTTTTAAAATGTTCTTCTTCTTCCTCTTCAGATTCTAGACGTTCAATAAGCATTTTTGCTGCTTTTCCGCCCATTTTGATTCCGTTTTGAGAAACTGTGGTGATACTTGGAGAAGAATATTTTGAGATGATCCCGTCTGTAAATCCAATTACGGATATATCTTCGGGAACCTTTTTATTGACCAATTTTGCCGCTTTAATTGCAGTCACGGCGAAAAGTTCATTAACGGCAAAAACAGCATCGATATCATTGTTTTTGATTAATTCCTCAATTTGATAGTCGCAAATGTCAATATCTTCAATCTTTAAAATGAGGTTTGGATCGACAATTATATCATTTGTTTTTAAAGCTTTTAGGTACCCATCAGTCCTAAGTTTTCCAACGCTCACGTAATCAACAGTTGTAATCAAGGCAATTTTCTTGAAACCTTTATCTATTAAAGACTGAACAGCTTCATAAGCTGCCAAATTGTCGTCGATAATTACCTTGTCGCACAAAACGTCATTGGTCACGCGGTCAAACATCACGACTGGCATTCCTTGATTGATAACTTCAGTAATATGGTGGAAATCTTTTTTGTGTTGTGTTTCCTTTGAAAGCGACATGATGAAACCGTCAATTGTTCCATTAGCCAGCATTTCCATATTAATAACTTCTTTATCGAACGACTCGTCAGATAACGTTACGATAACATTATAACCGTGCTCGTTCGCGACATGTTCAATACCGCTAATTACTGTTGCAAAAAAATGGTGGACAATTTCGGGGATAATAATCCCGATGGTTTTTGTCTTTTTGTTTTTTAAACTTAGAGCGATCAGATTGGGTTTGTAATTATACAATTTGGCAAAAGCCTGAACTTTTTGGCGAGTATCTTCGCTAATTTCTGGACTATCGCGTAATGATTTTGAAACAGTTGAAATAGAGACGTCTAATTCCTTCGCGATTTGCTTTAAAGTTACTTTTCTCCTCATCTTGAAAATTGGTCAAATATTAATTTGTCAATAAAGATAATTTTAAATTTTTGTAATCGATATTTTTAGGTCAAAAATCGCACTTTTTAGTAAAGTTTTCAACACGCAAACGTTTTCGGTAGTCTGTTTTACGAAAACGTTTTTGTACACTAAAAATTTTACATAAGTTTAACATTCGAAGTGAAAATATAAGGTATTCAAACTCAATTTTAACCTAAACAAAATGTATGAAAACAATTTATAAAAAGTTGTTGCTTTTAGTACTACTGCTCCCGTTTAGTGTGCTGGCACAAAGCACTTTAAGCGGTAATGTCAAAGACCAGGTATCTGGATTGGGATTACCAGGAGTAAATGTAACAATTCAAGGTGGTTCTGGCGGAACAACTACTGATTTTGACGGAAATTTCAGTCTTTCTGGAGTAAAATCTGGAGACGTTATTTCTTTTGATTATCTTGGATTTAAGAATTCGACAGTTGCTTACACAGGACAAAGCAACATTAGTGTTACACTACAAGAAGATGCCTCTCAGTTAGAAGAGGTAGTTGTTATCGGTTATGGTACAACAACTAAAAAAGATGCAACAGGCGCACTGACAAACATTACGTCTGAGCAGTTTAATAAAGGACCATTAGTATCTGCCGACCAATTATTACAAGGCCGTGTTGCCGGTTTGCAAATCACAAATGGTGGTGGCGAGCCTGGCGGAGGTTCTTTGATTAGAATTAGAAGCGGATCTTCGTTAAATGCAAACAACGATCCTTTATATGTTATCGACGGTGTTCCTGTTGATGCTGGTGGTGGTGGTGTTGAAGGAGGGAGAAATCCTCTAGCAAATATCAACCAAAACGATATTGCGAGTATGACCATTTTAAAAGATGCGGCTGCAACTGCCATTTATGGTTCAAGAGCTTCTAATGGTGTTGTAATCATTACAACTAAAAAAGGAAAATCAGGCGATATGCAGGTTTCTTACAACGGAAACTTTCAAGTAAATGAAGTTGTAAAGACAGTTGACGTTTTGAGCGCAGACCAATACAGAGCTTATATCACAGAATTTGGTAATCCAGAAACGCAAGTGCCATTATTAGGATCTTCAAATACAGATTGGCAGAAAGAAATTTACAGAACTTCTTTCAGTACCGATCATAACGTTGCAGTTTCAGGCGGAACTGATAACATTGTTTACAGAGCTTCTCTAGGATATTCAAATCTTAACGGACTTTTAAAGCACGATAACTTTGAGAGAACAACTATTGGAGCAAATGTAACTGGTAACTTTTTCGACAGACATTTAAAAATAGAGGTAAATAATAAGACTTCTATTATCCAAAATAACTTTAGTGACAAGAGCGCCATCGGGGCAGCTGTTGCATTTGATCCAACACAACCAGTTCGTCAGGACAACGCGTTTGGCGGATTTTTTCAATGGGCCAACCCAACGACCGGTGTGTATGAAGTAAATGCTTCTAGAAATCCGGTTGCCTTTTTAGAGCAAAAACACAATTTTGGTAACACATACAGAAGTATTGGAAATATTCAAACAGAATATAAAATTCACTCTTTTGAAGAATTAAAATTAGTAGTTAATTTTGGATACGATTATTCATCAGGACGTGCTTTTGGATACACTGACAATGATTATGTTGTTCCCGCAGAGGCTGGTTCTGAATACAGAAGAACGCAAGACAATCAAAATAACGTAATGGACTTGTACTTCAACTATAATAAAACAATTGACGGTTTGAATACAAATGTTGATCTTACTGGAGGTTATAACTATCAAGATTTTAGGTACAATAACCAAGGATTTAACTACGATGCTGCAAACGATGTGTTGAATCCATCAAATCCAACTAGTGAGCGTTTAAATATTCAATCGTTCTTTGGACGTGCAACCGTTACAATTGCTGATAAATATATCTTAAACGGATCGTTTAGAGCTGACGGATCATCAAGGTTTCAAAAAGATAACAGATGGGGCTATTTTCCTGCAGCAGCAGTTGCTTGGAAGATTAAAGAAGAGAGCTTTTTAAAAGAAAGCACAATTGTTAGCGATTTGAAATTGAGAGCGAGCTGGGGTATCACTGGGCAACAAGATACTGGTGCAAGATATCCTTCTTACCCATTATATTCTAATTCTACAAATACTGCAGCTTATCAAATTGGGTACAATCCTGATGGAAGTCCAATCTATGTGCAAACGGCTTCACCACTTGGGTACAACCAGGATTTGAAATGGGAAGAAACTACAACTTTAAACTTAGGTGTTGATTTTGGTTTCTTCAATGACAGACTTCAGGGAGCTGTTGAGGTTTACAAACGTAAAACAAATGACTTGATCGTTTTTGCACCAAATCCGCAAGGAGTTAACTTCTCAAACGGCGCCAACTATAATATTGGTAACTTAGAGAACGAAGGAGTTGAGGTTAGCTTTGATGTTTACCCAATCAGAAATGATAAAATGACTTGGAGAATTGGAGCAAACGCAACTTTCCAAAAGTCTGAAATTACAGAATTAACCGGTTCAAAAGCTGGATTTAACGTTGGAGGAATCTCTGGAGGAACAGGAACAACTGTTCAAAATCACCAAGTAGGTTTTGCACCATCTTCATTCTTTGTATACGAGCAAGCATATGATGCAGCAGGAAAACCACTAGATGGAATTTATGTAGATAGAAACGGCGACGGAATCATTAATGCAGATGACAAATATAGATTCAGAAAACCAGCTGCAGATATGTTCTATGGTTTTAATACTGATTTTACCTATGAAAATTGGTGGATTTCGATGAGTTGGAGAGGAAGCGTGGGGAACTACAATTATAATAACGTGTCTTCAAATAATGGAAGCCAGCAAAACTCTCTTCCATCAAATGGAAACTATCTTAACAATGCTCACGTAAGTATATTAAATGCAAATTTCGCTGCGCCAAGATTTGAATCTGATTATTACATCCAAGATGCGTCATTCTTGAGAATGGACAACGTGACCGTTGGTTATACTTTTAAAGATGTATTTTCAGAAGGATCAAATATGAGATTAACGGGAGCTGTTCAAAACGTCTTTTTAATCACTGGTTATGATGGAATTGACCCTGAAAATACTTCAGGAATTGATAACAATTTATATCCAAGACCAAGAACCTATACTTTAGGTTTGAATGTTAATTTCTAAAAATAAAAAATTTGAATATGAAAAAAATTAGTTTAACGCTAACAAAAATTGGAATCTTGGTTCTGGCACTCTCCCTGGGAGCGTGTACTGATGACCTTGACCAATCAAATCCGCAGAGCGTAGGAAACCCTTCTGTAGATGAGTTGTACAGCAATCCGGCAGCATATAAGCAAACTCTTGCAAAATTATATGCGGGATTAGCCACAACAGGTCAAAACGGACCTGCAGGTTCTCCTGATATTTCTGGGATTGATGAGGGTGCAAGCCAATATATCCGTGGATTATGGCTTATGAACGAACTTTCTACAGACGAAGCAATCATTGGTTGGAACGATAACACGATCAAAGATTTTCATTATCAAACTTGGTCTGCAACAGATTTGTTCATCAACGCAACTTTTAGTAGACTTGACTTTCAAGTAAAAAGTTGCAATGAATTTTTAAGACAAACCTCTGATGAAAAATTAGATTCAAGAGGTGTTTCTGCAGAATTAAGAACAGAAATCGCAACTTACAGAGCAGAAGCAAGATTCTTGAGAGCTTTAAGTTACTGGCATTTCTTAGACCTATTTGGTGGAAGAGTAGGACTAGTAACTGAAAATGATCCAACATCGTTCTTCTTGCCAGAGCAAGTAACGGCTGCGCAAATGTTCGAATTCATAGATGACGAGCTTACTGAAATCGAAGGACTGATGAAAGCGCCAAGAACAAATGAATATCCACGCGCAGACAGAGCGGCTGCTTGGATGCTTCACGCAAAACTTTACATGAATGCAAAGGTTTACATTGGAATGGAAAGATCAGCAGATGCAGTTACTTTTCTAGATCAAATTATTGGTTCAGGATTTAGTTTGCATGATGATTATAGACAACTATTCATCGCTGATAATGATAGAAACGGTTCTCAAAATGAAGTTATTTTTGCAGTTGCATTTGACGGTTTGAATACTAAAACTTATGGAGGAACTACTTTCCTAGTTCATGCACCGGTTGGAGGAACAATGTCTCCAGCAGAATTTGGAATCAACGGAGGTTGGGGTGGTATTAGAACTACTTCCGCTTTTGTAAATAAATTTGAAACAGGCACAACTGATCGAAGATCTAATTTCCATACAGACGGTCAATCCTTGGCAATTGGTGATGTTGGAAACTTTGCTGACGGTTATGGTGTTAAAAAATTCAAAAACGTTGATATCAATGGAAATGCAGGATCTGATGCGTCTGGAGATTTTGTTGACACAGATTTCCCAATGTTTCGTTTGGCAGATGTTTACTTAATGTATGCAGAATGCGCGTTAAGAGGTGGTGGAAATGTGGGAACAGGAATAACTTATGTAAACCTTTTGAGAGAAAGAGCTTTTGGAAACACATCTGGAAACGTGGGTTCAATTGACCTTCAATTCATCTTAGATGAGAGAGCTAGAGAATTGCACTGGGAAGGACACAGAAGAACGGATTTAGTTCGTTTTGGAAAATTCACCGGGGGTTCTTATGTATGGCCTTGGAAAGGAAACACTTCAAATGGAAGTCCAACTCCAAGCTACAGAAATATTTATCCAATTCCTTCAAATGCGTTGGCCGCAAACTCAAAATTAATCCAAAATCCAGGATATTAAAAACTATAAATTTTACGAAAATGAAAAAAATATTAAAAAACTCTATGATAGCGATGCTTGCAATTTTTGCAGTATCTTGTAATGTTGATGATGTTGAAGACAGACCTGTGGTTTCAGGTATTGACGCGCCAGTTTTGGAAGCGCCTGAAGAAGGGAATGCCTATGTGCTAAATCCAGAAACAATGGATGCACTTGCTGAAAGATTTGTTTGGACCGAAGCAAATTTTGGTGAAGGAATTGTTGCGCAATATGACGTGCAAATCGATTTCGCAGGAGAAAATTTCGATACTCCAGCCACAATTGGAACAACTGCTGGAGCGCTTCAATTTGCTGCTTCACACAGCGTTTTAAACGCAGCTTTACAAAGTATCGGAGCGACTCCATTTGAAATTTCAAATTTTGAAGTGAGAGTTAGAGCACACGTAGGGACGCAAGAAATGTTCAGTAATCCAGTAGAAATGATTATCACGCCATACACTACAGAAACGCCAAGATTATGGGTTCCGGGTGGATATCAGTCAACAAGCGGGTATGGTGATAACTTCTCACACGCAACAGCACCTCAGTTAAAAGCGCTTTCTTATGGAAATACAGCATTTGAAGGTTATGTTTATATCGCAAATGATATTACTTCAACAGACAACGGTTTAAAATTTTCTACTCAAGCAAACTGGGACGGGACAAATTATGGTTCAGGAGCAACTGCAACTTCAGTATCTGCAACAGGCGGAAACATCACAGCAAATGCAGGATATTACAGAGTAAAAGTTGACACCGACGCGTTAACACTAAACATGACTCAAACAACTTGGGGAATTGTAGGTAACGCAACGCCAGGCGGATGGGATGCAAGCACACCAATGACTTATGATCCAACAACAAAAAAATGGTGGGTTGTAGCAGCTTTAACGCCACAATCTGCGCCAGACAATGGATGGAAATTTAGAGCAAACAATGCTTGGGATATCAACTATGGTGACGCTGTATTAAATTCAACTGATGGAAAATTATCTGAAGGCGGAAGTAACATTGGTGTTACAACTGCTGGAACTTACAGAATTGAATTGGATTTAAGCAATCCTAGAGATTACAAATACACTATCACTTTGCAATAAGGTAATGAAAGGGCTGTCTAAAAAGGCAGCCCTTTTTAAATTAATAACTATGAAAAAAATTACCACTTTTTTTTTATTTCTAATCGGTTTGTCGGCTTTCGCGCAAACCACAACAGTACCTTCTCCAGCTTTAGCGAACGGACCAGTAACCATAAATTTTAACAAAGCAGGAACTCCATTAGCAACTTACACAGGCACAATTTACGCGCACATCGGACTAACCGTGAATGGTGCGCAGTGGCAAAATGTAAAGGGCCAATGGAATAACAATGTCACGCAACCAGCTTTAACATTAGTTTCTGGAACGACCTATAAATTAGATTTAACACCAGATTTATATACTTCCTTTGGAGTTCCAACAACAAGTACGATTACTCAAATTTGTGTTGTTTTTAGAGCAGCAACTGGAACTCCGCAATCAGCAGATACATTCTTAAATGTAGGCGCGTTCCAATTAAATTTAACAGCTCCTTTCCAAAACAGTACTACGATTATTGCCTCTGGAGGAAATTTAAATATTACTGCTAATAACACGGGTGGCAATGCAAATTATGTTTTAAAATCAAACGGCGCGACAATAAATACTACGAGTACAGCAAATTACGCATACAATCACACAAATATTACAGCAAACCAATCTTATTCATTGGAAGTAACACAAGGAACTTCAACACTGACTAAGAATTTTGCAGTAATGGTAAATCCAGGAACAATGGCACAAGCCTTACCATCCGGATTAAAAGACGGAATTAATTACAATTCTTCTGATGCTACAAAAGCGACTTTGGTTTTAAATGCTCCAAATAAAGATTTCGTGTATGTCGCTGGAAGCTTCAACAATTACCAGCCTTCAAGTGCGTATGCAATGAAAAAAGACCCTACTTCAGGGAAATTTTGGTTGGAATTAACAGGCTTGACTTCGGGAACATCGTACTCTTATCAATACTGGGTGGGAGACCAGACCAATCTTCCCGCAAATTCACCAGCTTTGGTGAAAACCGCAGACCCATTTTCAACATTGGTTTTAAGCGAATTTGACGACCCAGAAATTCAAACATTGGGTGCATACCCAAATTTGCCTCCTTTTCCTGCTGGTCAAGAAAGAGAAGTTACCGTTTTGCAAACAGGTCCAAACGCGCATTACAATTACACATGGAGTGATGCGACGACAAATTTTGTAAAGCCTCCAAAGAAAGATTTAGTAATCTATGAAGTTTTGGTGAGAGATTTTGATGCTAACAGAACGTATCAAAACTTGATTGACAAAATTGATTATTTCAAAAATCTGAAAATCAATGCCGTCCAATTGATGCCTGTAATGGAATTTGAAGGAAATGAAAGCTGGGGTTACAACACCGCATACCACATGGCCCTAGACAAAAGATATGGTACCGAAGCAAAACTGAAAGAATTTATCGATTTATGCCACCAAAACGGCATTGCGGTAATTTTAGACGTTGCGTTAAATCACGTGTTCAGTCGTTCGCCGTTGGAAAGAATGTGGATGGTTGACACCAATAATGATGGCTGGGGTGACGGTATTACTGCCGAAAATCCGTATGCGAACCAATCTGCAATGCACTCTTACAATGTTGGAGCCGACTTAAATCACTTCAACACTAATAATATGACGCAGTATTATTCGCAACGAACTATTGAACATTGGATGAATGAGTTTAAAATTGACGGTTTCCGTTGGGATTTGACTAAGGGTTTCACCCAAAGTTGCCCTGGCGGTTCCAACCAAGAATCCTGTACAAATGCGTATCAAGCAGACCGTGTGGCAAAATTGAAGCAATACGCGGATATGCAGTGGGCAATCGATCCAAATTTCCTTGTAATCTTTGAACATTTAGGTAACGGAGGTTCTTACACTGAAGAAGTGGAATGGGCAAATTACAGAAAAACAGGCGATGCTGACGGAATCTCAAAAGGTATTATGCTTTGGAGAAAAATGACTGACCCTTACGCGAATTTCTTGAAAGGAAACAGCACGAATCTGTCTGGAGTTGCCGATGCTACAAACATGTTCATCGGTTACGCAGAAAGCCATGACGAAGAAAGAGTGATTTACAAAGCAGTTACAGAATCTGGGCAAACCCAAAATAATTTGGCCAAAGCCCAAAAAAGAATGTCTGCTTTGGGAGCCGTTCATTTATTAGTTCCTGGTCCAAAAATGATTTACCATTTCGGAGATTTAGGTTACGAAAGTTCCATTTTTACTTGTAACAACGGAACCGTAAACAATCAAAACGATGCCATCACGGGAGACTGTAAATTAGATACAAAACCGCAAAATCAATGGACAGGAAACTGGTTGGCAAACACAACCAGAAAGAAAATCTATGACGATTGGGCAAAAATGATTGAGTTGAAAAGAACGCAAAACGTCTTCAAAAACGGTCAGCACACCTGGGTAAATACCACAGGAAAAACGCGTTTGAATGTCTTCACAAGCACAACTCAAACCACAGATTTGAGCTACGTTATTGTAATGACAAATGCCACAAATGCGACTACAAATGACGCCGGAAACTTTCCTTTCACGGGAACTTGGTATGATTTGATGACAGGAGCAGAAGTTCCTGTTAACAGCACGACGCAAACGGTTTCTATCGAAGCAGACGGATTTAGAGTTTACGGAAACAAACAAGCTGTCTTGAGTAATCCAAGTTTTGACTTGAAAACAATTGCTTTGTATCCAAATCCTTCTAAAGAAAATTTCAATATCAGTACAAGCACAAAACAAGTTTCTATTTATTCAATCACCGGACAATTGGTAAAAGAATTTAAAGGAAGTTTTGACAGCAATTACCAGTATTCAATCGATAATTTGAATCAAGGAATGTACGTCGTAAAAATCATCGATGACCAAGACCGCGAATCGACTTTGAAATTGATGAAACAATAATATTTGAGTTAGTTAGTATTTTTTTAAGGTGCCTTTCTATTAATTTAGGAAGGCATTTTTGTTGCAGTAAATTCAGAAAAATCGTGTTAGGAAATATTCCTGCGCCACATTACATTTGCACTATGAAATTCGACTATAAAAAATTAGGTATCAAGATTTTAAAAATCACAGGAATCACCATCGGAAGCCTACTTCTGCTGATGTTTTTAATTCCAATGCTTTTTCCAGGAACCATCGCAGAGCAAGTCAAGTCTTTGGCAAATAAAAAGTTAGACGGAGAATTGCAATTTAAAGAATCAAATCTTTCGTTTTTTAGGCACTTTCCGTCATTGACTGTTTCCTTGGATGAGGTACTTCTGAAAGGTTCCACGCCATATAAAAATGATACCTTGGTTTCAGCCGAAGAAATTGGTTTTGGAATCAATTTAAAGAATTTGATTTTTGACGGAGTCGTAAATATTGATGAAATTTTTCTTTCCGAAGGAACCGTAAATGTCAAAGTCAATGAAAAAGGTCAGGCGAATTACAATGTTTATATTTCTGACGAAAAAGAAGTTTCCACAGACACAACTTCCACCGCCATTCGTTTGGAGAAAATTGACATCAATAACATTCGATTGAAATACAATGATATTTCGGCCAAGATAAATATTGATGCAAAAGGTTTTAATTACGTCGGAAAAGGAAATTTAGACCAGTCTCTTTTTGATTTGTACACCGAAGCCAAAATTGATTCCTTAGATTTTACTTTTGACGGCGAAACCTATCTTAAAAACAAAAAAGTTGATGCAGATTTAATCACCAGAATCAATACAAATTCGCTTGCTTTCGTTTTTCAGCAGAACGATTTGAAAATAAACAAACTGCCAATCAGCTTTATCGGGAAGATGAATTTCTTAAAAGATGGTTATGATATTAACTTAAAAATTGAATCAAATGATAGTCAATTGAACGATGTTTTCACGGCAATGCCACCAAAATATGTGACTTGGTTAGAAAAAACAAAAGTGAAAGGAAGAACAGATTTGCTCTTGACTTTTAAAGGAAATTACAATGCTTCGTTGAACAGAAAACCTGATTTGGCATTTGCCATGAACATTCGCGAAGGCTCGATTGCGTACAGCGATTCTCCGTATGAAACCTCAAATATCTCCCTGAAATTCAAAACAAAATTGCCTTCTTTGGATACTGAAAAATTGATTGTGGATTTAGATACGTTGCATTTTAACATCGGCGAGGATTATTTGAGTGCCAAAATAAACTCGAAAGGAATGAGCAATATTTCGCTTTCAGCGGATTTAAAATCAAAATTGGATTTGGCAAAATTGTCAAGGTCGATAGGTTTCGACGGATTAGATTTTAAAGGAAATCTGACAGCGTCCATCAAATCAAAAGGAGATTATAATGCTGAAAAGAAACTGTTTCCGGTTACTGCGGGCGTCATAAATCTGAAAAATGGAGAAGTTAAAACCGAGTATTATCCAAACCCGATTACCGACATTCAATTCTTGGCTTCGGTTCAAAATCAATCTGGGAATTTCAAAGATTTAGACCTTCAGATTACACCGGCTTCGTTTGTTTTTGAAGGAAAACCAGTGTATTTGAAAGCGATTTTGTCCAATTTTGAAGATGTAAATTATGACATTATTGCAAAAGGCGAACTCGATATCTCAAGAATTTACAAAGTTTTCAAACAAGACGGATTGGACGTTACGGGTTACGCCAAAGCCGATTTGTCATTGAAAGGAAGGCAAAGTTATGCAACAACTGGGCAATATAGCAAGTTGCAAAACAAAGGAACTTTGGCGTTAAGAGACATAAAGACTACTTCAGAATTATTCCCGAAACCGTTTTTTATCAAGGAAGGACTTTTTTCTTTCAACCAAGACAAAATGAATTTCGACCGATTTTCTGCCAATTATGGGAAATCGGATTTCGCTATGAAAGGTCATTTGCAAAACGTAATTAATTTCTTTTTAGAGAAAAATGCAACTTTAAAAGGAAATTTTAATATTGATTCAAACAATATTTTAGCCGATGAGTTCATGGCGCAAACTTCAGAAGCGACAGGGAAACCAAACGACAAATCAGAAGTTGCGAAAGAAAACCCAAAATCTTCGGGCGTTATTTTGCTTCCAACAAATTTAAATGTTTCGCTTTTGGCCAATGCTAAAAATGTAGAATATGACGGCTTGAAACTGAAAAATGTTTTAGGAAATGTTGCGGTCAGAAACGGGAAGCTTTTGTTTGAGAAAATCGGCTTCGACATCATCGATTGCAACGTTGGCATCAACGGATTTTACGATGATTTGAGTCCAAAAGAAGCTGCGTTCGATGTTCATTTTGTAGCCAAAAATTTCAACGTAAAAAAAGCCTACAACGAAATTAAAATGTTTCGCGAATTAGCGTCAGCTGCGGAGAAAGCAGAAGGAATCATTTCTTTGGATTACACCGTTAAAGGAAAATTAAACCAAGACATGCAACCCGTTTATCCAACATTAGAAGGAAACGGAGTGGTAACTTTGAGCAAAATCAAAGTCAACGGATTGAAACTGTTTGGTCAATTGAGCAAGAAAACAGATTTTGAAACCATCGATAACCCAGATTTGAGCGAAGTAAATATTAAGTCTTCGATCAAAAATAACATCATCAGCATCGAAGAAACAAAGATGAAAGTCGCGCTTTTCAGACTCCGTTTAAAAGGAGAAACCAGCTTCGACGGACAGCTCGATTTGCGAATCAGAGTTGGATTACCACCAGTTGGTTTAATTGGAATTCCAGTTGTAGTTACGGGAACTTCTGATGACCCAAAGATTAAGATTTTCAGTAAAACCGGCGAGGAAATTCCAGAAAAGAAAGCGAACTAGATTTTCAGAAGCGTTTCTTTTAGACCTTCGCCAATGTTTCGCCAAAGAAAGTTATAAAATGATTTCTCAGGAATTCGTTCCAGTTCGACTTTAGCCTCGGCTAATTTTTCGTCAGAATCATTTTTTACCAATAAATTACCAACCGCAGACAAAAGTTTATTCTTTTTCTGCGGTTTGTTTTTTCTAAAAATCGTGACTTTTATATCGTCATATTTTATCGCGAAATCGCCGTTTGAAGTCTTGTCGTTTCCGGTAAAATTAAAATAAACTTCGTTTAACATTCCGTCCACGGCCACGTTCATATAAGGTTTTGTAAACGGTTTCAACTGCTTTGCCGGAAAATTTAAAATGCTTCCTTTGATATTAAAACCGTCATTTTTGTCTAAAATATTGATTTTCCAAGTGACTTTCATCGGAGAAACATTCATAAACTTGCAATTGACATTTATCTTCATCTCCGGAAGTTTTTTCTGTCCGTAACCAGAATTTACGTCAGTTACAAACATATTAAATTTGTTAAAAGACAACAATCCGGCGCCTTTCTCAAACGTCTTTTCTTCTTCATATTCTAGCGTAGATTCGCGTATGGCTAGAGTGTCCACGTGCATGGGAAATTTCATTTCACGCAATAATTTATTGTAAAGCGGTTTCTTGGATAAATCATCAGCCGGCATTTTTGGGCGATAAATGCTGGCGAAAACTTTGTCTAAAAAAACATTGGTGGAATTAAAATAGAACTTATCATTTTTAAAACCCCAATCCATATTATTGATGCTAATTTCTTCTGCATTAATCGTGAAAATATCTTTTTCCTTCGGAATTCTTCGCACAAATTCAGGACGATTGTATTCTGGAATCAGGTTAAAATCGGCAATTTTTAAATCGGTTTTGTTGGTCTTAATTTGATTAGCCGTAATGTGGTAAAATTCGTTGGCGCGATAGTAAATGCTGTCGCAATCCAACTTAAAATCTTTGTAAGTAAAAGGAATTTTTTCTTCCAAAGTTGAGTCGTCAAGAACCAACCCGTCCAATTGCATCGAAAGATTATGTACAATCAACGATGCTTTATCTGTTTTGGTTGAAACAATTTTCAAACTCGCATTGAACAAATAAATATCTGAAACAGAAATCGTGTTTTTAAACGGCGCAACGACCTTGTCTCGAATACTCTTTGGATTATTCAGTGCTTTTTCATCGGCTTTAAACAGAATGATTTCAGGCCTGTTAATCTTGATTTTTGAAGCTTTGATTTTATCGCTAAAAAGAATTGACCAAGCACTGATATTTTCTACATTTATGGAAACAATATTGGCATAAATTCCAGATTTTACGTCTTTTTTTGCCAAAGAAGCTTTTGGGACAAGGGTAATTCCCTTGATGGTCGCGCTTCCGTCAAGCAGGGTCACGTCAAGCGATTTATAAGCGATTTGGTAAGGAGAATTGTTGTTTTCGTTGATAACCGCTGGAAGTCGATGTCTTATCCAAAAATTCAATCCAATGTTCGCCACGAACACCAAGCCAATAAGACAAACCAGACCAATCAATACTTTTTTCCACCAAACCATCGCTTTGCTTTTAATTTTTCATACTAAATATAAAAATAAAATAGCGGAGTTCTGGTGAAGTGTGGGTTTATTATAAGAAAATTGTGATTTTGGTTTCAGCTGGTGAAGTATGTAAAAACAAAAAAGCCTAAACAAGTGAATGCTTAGGCTTTAAGTGGTACCTCCAGGGATCGAACCAGGGACACATGGATTTTCAGTCCATTGCTCTACCATCTGAGCTAAGGTACCGTTACAATTTTAAGTATTACTACTTGCTGATTGCGGGTGCAAATATAGGATGTTTTTTAGTTTCTCCAAAACAATTTTTAAAAAAAATCAATTTGTATCTTTGCTTCATCAAACATTATACTATGCTTTTAGCAATCGACGTGGGGAATACAAGAATCAAAAGTGCTGTCTTTGAGAACAATATAATTTTAAATCAAGCTATTTTTTTAAAAGAAGAGCTTGAAAAAAAAATTAAAAAAATTTTAGAAAATTTTCCGAAGGTGACTCATTTGGTCGTCGCATCGGTTGGAAATTTGGAAAAAAAACACTTTTTACAGCTTGATGAGCGATTGGAAATTGTTTTTATTTCGCATGAAGACGGCTTTCCGTTCGAGAATCTTTATGCTACACCAAAAACCTTGGGTATTGACAGGATGGTTTTGGCAAGCGGAGCAGTTTTAAAATTTGAAAACCAAAATAGATTAGTTATTGATGCAGGAACGTGTATCACGTATGACTTTGTCAATGATCAGAATCAGTACCTCGGTGGAGCAATTTCACCAGGATTTCGCCTTCGATATGAATCACTACATACTTTTACCGCGAAACTGCCGTTATTGACTTTAGAAAATCCCGAAAGTTTTATCGGAAATTCTACCGATGAATCTATTCACTCTGGCGTGGTTAATGGAGTTATAAATGAAATATCGGGCTTTATAGCTGATTACAAACGAGTTTATCCAAAATTTACGATAATTTTAACGGGTGGAGACGCTGATTTTTTGGCTAAACGATTAAAAAATACCATATTTGCCAATTCAAATTTTCTATTGGAAAGTTTGAACTATTTATATCAATACAAAATCAAAAATGATTAGAAAAATTATAGTGAGCTTTGGTTTGCTTTTTTCAGTAGCGTCTGTAGCACAAGAAGGAACGGCTTCTCCATATTCATATTACGGAATTGGAGATGTAAGATTTAAAGGAACTGCCGAAAACAGAGCAATGGGAGGTTTAGGAATACTAAATGATAGTGTTCATATAAATCTTCAAAATCCAGCAGCTTATTCAGCTTTAAAATTGACAACTTTTGCCGTAGGCGGAAGTCACAATACTACCAATCTTAGAACCAGTAATGCTGCAGAAAATGCTACGAGGACCACTTTAGATTATCTGGCACTCGCTTTTCCAGCGGGAAAATTTGGATTTGGTTTTGGATTAATTCCATATTCTTCTGTGGGTTATAAAATTAGAAATACATCCTTAGATCAAAACACTCCTGGTAGACAATATACTGGCGAAGGCGGATTAAATAAAGTTTTTCTTGGAGCTGGATACAGTATCACTAAGAACTTTAGTCTTGGTGTTGACATGCACTATAATTTTGGTAATGTGGAGACAAAAAATTTGTTTTCTATGCCAAATATTATTCTTGGAACAAGAGAGTTAAATACGTCTGACTTGAGTGGCTTTAACGTGAACTTGGGTATGAATTACACTCAGAAAATTAATAAAAAATACGATTTCTTGGCAAGCGTGACATATACGCCAGAGAGCACTTTGAAATCTCAAAACGAGAGAAAGATTGCTACAGTTTTAATTTATACCGATAGAGAAGAGGTAGCAGACGTTGAAAACACTATTCCAGTTGCGGATTCAGAGTTAACATTACCAAGCAAGCTTGCATTTGGCGCAGGTTTTGGTCAAAAGGCTCAATGGTTCGTTGGGGCAGAAGTGACATTACAGGAATCTAGCAAATTTGGAAGCAGATTTAACGATATTACCAATATTGCATACGAAGATTCAAAACGATTCACATTAGGTGGATATTTTACACCAAATTTAAATTCGTACAGCAGTTATTTTAAAAGAATAACATACCGTGCCGGATTGAAATATGAAAACACAGGTCTGATTGTCTCAAACGTGGCAATCAAAGATTATGGAATGTCATTGGGAGTTGGTTTGCCAGTCGGCGGACCATTTTCAAGCTTAAATGTTGGTTTTGAGTATGGAAGACGAGGAACAACGGCGTCAAATCTGGTAAAAGAGATTTATGGTAACGTATTTTTAAGTCTTTCGTTTAGCGATAAATGGTTTGTAAAACGAAAATATGAATAATATCTGTATCAAAATAGCTTTGTTTTTAATTGCGATTTTAAATTTCGGACAGAAATCTTTTGCCCAAAATTCAGAATGCAAAGACAAGGTTATTGCGTTTGAGGAATTTGCAAAAACAAATAACTTTGATTATTCCACGTACGAGGATTGGCTTAATTTGAAGAAAACGTGCGCCAAGTCAGAGGAGTCGGTTTATTTAATTGGTGAAAAAATTATCCAGTTAAAAGTCGACAAAGCAAATGCATCTGCAGAAAAAAACAACATCATTACTGAACTTGCCGATCTTTATGATGAACACGACAAAAATTTTCCAAATAACAATAAGGGAAATAAGTTAAACAAGGCCTTGTTGCTCTTTGAAAACAAACTTGGTACCAAAGACGAAATTTATTCATTTTTAGAAAAAGCTTTTAAAACGGAATATGCACAATTCACAAGTCCAAAAGCATTAGATATTTATTCAGAATTGATTTCAAATCAAATGAAAGCTGGAGATAAAGGAATTTCGCCAGAAATCGCTTTAGAAAAATTAGATCTGATTTCAGAGAAAATACAAATTGAAAAAAAATCGGTTGAAAAATCAGTCGAAGGTTTAGAATTAAAGTCAAAAACAGAAACTTTGACAGCTGATGAAAAAAGTAAATTTAACGCAGCAAAAATATCTTTAGACCAATTTACAATAGTTTCTGAAAACGTGGCTTCAAGAATAGATGCTATTGCTGATTGCAAAGTCCTTTCTACATACTATGAAAAAAGTTTTGAAAAAAACAAAGATAACGCTCTTTGGCTTGAAAGAGCAACCAAGAAGTTAAGCTCCAAGAAATGCAAATCAGATTTATACATAAAGATTTCAGAGCAATTTTATGCGGTAAATCCATCATCTGAGGCAGCTTATAATATGGCTATCGTGTCTAGAAACGCTAAAAACAATAAATTGGCTGCAGATTATTTTGCAAAAGCAGCTGAGTTGCAGACAAATGTTTCCGAGAAAGCTGATCTTTATTATACGCTTGCCACAACATATGGTTACACAAATAAATTAAAAGCAAAGGAAGCGGCACAAAAAGCGTTAGAGTTAAAGCCTTCAATGGGAAAAGCCTACACGTTCATCGCACAACTTTATGCCAACAGCACCAATGATTGTGGGGAAAATGCTTTTGAAAGCAAAGCCCTTTACTGGCTAGCAGCGGAAAATGCAAAACGAGCTGGTGTTGCCGAACCAAAATATAAAAAATCTGCAGATGATCTAGCGGCTGGATTTATGAAAAGAGCACCATCAAAGAAAGAAATTTCTGAAGCAAAGAGAAAGCCAGGACAAACAATTACTTTTAAATGCTGGATGAATGAGTCTGTAAGCATACCAAAATTATAATATGATTTTCAAAAACAAAATTGTTTTAAACTTTTTTATTATTGCGCTGGTTGCACTTTTAGCATCTTGCGAAAGCAATTTTAAAGATGTTCAGAAAATCAACAAAATAACGTTTGCGCCAATCGGTGAAGCAGATACCGTAAATTTAAAATACACCGACTCTGGAAAGATTAAGGCGATAATGGTCGCCCCAAAAATGCTAGACTTTGGTAACGCATCTTTTCCATATACCGAATTTCCAAAGGGAATTGATGTGACCGTTTTTGACGGAAATCAAAAAAAGAGCTTCATCGAATCAGATTATGCAATTCGATACAAAAAAACAGATATTATTGATTTGCAGGGAAATGTGAAAATCACCTCTGAAGATGGAAAAATTTTAGAAACCACACAATTGTATTATGACCAAAAACGGGAATGGTTTTTTACCGAGAAAAAATGCAAGCTAACGCTGGGGCCAGGAAATATTTTTTACACAAAAGGATTTGATGCCAGTCGCGATTTTAAAAATATAAATGGTCAAGCATTTTTTGGCGAGGGCCAAGCTGACGAATTTTAATATAAACAATAATGACTTACTTAAAATACATTCAATACTTTTATTTGATTGCGGCAGTTCTTTTTGCCGTTGACGGATTTATAAACTTAAATTCAACCGAAAGAAGTCCTTGGATTAGTTTTTTCTTTGCTGCAATTGCGCTATTTATGTTTTTCTTCCGAAGAAAATTTGCAAATAAAATGCAGAATCAAAATGATAATCACAAGAAATAAAAATTTCTAAATCGGCTTTTACCCAAATCTTTAGAGGTAATTTAAAAAAAAGTGCATCTTTATTTGAAAATATAAGAATAGCACTTTCATTATTAAATAGATAATCGTATTTTCGCCCACTGAATTTAAAAATTAACAATAAAAAATGGCAGTTTTATCAAAAATTAGACAAAGATCATTACTTCTTATTGTTGTTATTGGTTTCTGCTTACTAGCATTTGTAGTAGGTGACCTTATCAACAGCGGCGGATTTAAGCAAACTTCAAAGTATGTTGGAAGCATTAATGGAGAAGATATTTCTTATGAAGATTTCAGAGCCAAAGTTGATGCTGCTGAAAAAAGCGGGCAAGGAAGTTCTATTCAAGCTGTAAACAGAGTTTGGGATCAAGAAGTTTCGATTGCTTTGTTGCAAGAACAATTTGAAAAACTTGGGGTTAGAGTTGGAGAGAACCAAATAATGGATGCTCTTAAACAATCACAAGATATTGGTCAAAATCCTCAATTTATGAATGCTGCGGGACAGTTTGATGTTCAAAAATTTAAAGATTTCTTTCAATCGTCTCCAGAATTGGCAACAGCTTTAGTAGAAAGAGAAAACCAAGCTGCGCTTTCTGCAAAATATATGATTTACAGCACAATGATTAAAGCTGGATTTGTAACAACTGAAGCTGATGGAAAATTTCAGTATGAGTTAGAAGCAAACAAAGTGACTTTTGATTATGTTGCAGTTCCTTATACAAGTGTAAAAGATAGCGACGTTCCAGTTAGTGATGACGAGATCGTGGCATACATGAGAAAGGATGAAAAGAAATATAAGGCAGAAGAAACTCGTGAATTGCAATATGTAGTTATCGAAGATAAACCGTCGGCTGCAGACGAAGCTGAAGTAAAAAAGAATATTTCTGTTTTAGTAGATTCATTGAAAATGACTTCTAGAAATCAGCAGTTTGTAGATGCAAATTCTGATATCAAATATGATTCAACATACATTGCAAAAAAAGACCTTCCTGCACAATTTGCAGATCCTCTTTATAACTTGGCTACTGGTGAAGTGTATGGTCCTTATGTTTTCAACGGATTTTACGCAATCAGCAAATCTTTAGGAAGACAATCTGGGATTAACGCTAAAGCAAGTCATATTCTTTTGTCGTACAAAGGCGCAATGAGAGCAGCTCCAACAGTTACAAGAACAAAGGAAGAAGCGCAAGCAAAAGCGAATGATTTGTTAGCTCAAGTAACAGCTAATCCGGCCTCGTTTGCAGTATTGGCGTCAACAAATTCTGACGATTCTTCAAGCCAACAAGGGGGAGACTTAGGTTTCTTTACAAAAGGGCAAATGACTCCAAAGTTTAATGATTTTGTTTTTGGAAACCCAATTGGTAAAATTGGTTTAGTTGAAACAGAATTTGGATACCACATCATTAATGTAACTGATAAACAAGACGGAGTTCGTTTGGCAACAATCGCACAACGAATTGAACCATCAGAAGAGACAAGTGATGAAATTTTTGCAAAAGCAAATAAATTTGAGTTGGAAGCATCTGAAAAAGACTTGGCAACCGTTGCAAAAACAATGGGATTGACGGTACAGCCTGTAGCAAACGTTGGTGCTCTAGACGAAACAGTTGGCCAATATACAAATCAAAGAGCAATCGTAAGATGGGCTTATGATAAAAAAACAAATGAAGGTGACGTAAAAAGATTTAACGTTCCAGCAGGAAATCTTATTGTAAAACTGAAAAAGATAAACGAGGAAGGACTAATGCCAGTTGCGCAAGCAAGAATGGCAATTGAACCAATCTTGAAAAACGAGAAAAAAGCTGCTAAAATTAAAGGAATGCTTTCTGGAAGTACTTTAGAAGAAGCTGCAAAATCTTCAAAGATGTCAATTGCGACAGCAACAGACATCACAGTTCAATCACCAAACTTACCTGGTTTTGGTTCTGAACCAAAAGTTGTTGGAACGGCGTTTGCCACAGCACCAAATAAGGTTTCAAATGTGATTGAAGGTAAATCGGCTGTTTATAAATTGAAAACTAAATCGATTGTCGCAGCTCCAAAATTACAAAACCATACAAGCTATATCACGAAGTTGAAAGCGCAAAGTGCTGCAGCTTCAGGACAAATCATTCCTGCTTTGAAAGAAAAAGCAGATATTGAAGATAATAGATTAGATTTCGGATACTAATATTCGAATGACTTCAAATAAAAAATCCCGATTGTGAAATCGGGATTTTTTTGTCTTATTATTTTTAAAGAATCATTTCTTCGTAAGTCAGAATTGTGTCAAAACCTTTTTTCTTAAAATAATCCTTCGGATTTTCTTCAGAAATGACCATTACAAAATCACCGCCCCAAGCTCCAAGACTTTTAATAACGCCATCGAAATCTGAAAACAAGCGCTCTTGAACAGTTTTTATTTCTAAAACCGGACTCAATACAGCTTCGTGCTGTTTCATCAAGTTTCCAAATTCCTCAAAAGTTGTTGCTTGCAAAGCTTTTTTTGTAATTGAATCGATTTTCTCGACAGTGGGACCAATTTCACTTTTCTTTTCTCGATATGACTTGATAGCTTCTTTGCTACTTTGTTTTTGATTCAAATAAACAAAAAAGATATTTTTAGCAAATTCAGGATTGAAATCAATTGGCTTAATAATCGGATTTATACCTGAGATTTGGTACAGAATTGCCGTATCATTTTGGGCATTTGCGATGTCATAACCGCTTCCGCCAAAGCTTTTGTTTAAAAGTTCAAAAGCATTGATTTCAAACCATTGGGCAATATTATTAATCAAAGTTGAAGAAGAACCAAGTCCCCAATTTCGTGGAAAAGTAAGTTTAGTGCTTACATCAAAACCCGAATTTTTTTCCAAAACCTTCGGATTCATTTCACAAGCAAAATGTAAAATTTCTACCAAAGTGTCTTTGGCAGGATTTCCGTTCTTAGAATTATTTTTAATTTCAGAGATCAAGATTTTTTCCTCTAGCCAAATTTCATCATTGCAGTCGAAGCTTGTCCAATCTATAAAATCTTGGGTGTTTTCTTCAATAATTAGATTTTGTCCAAATTTCGTGGGAAGCGAAAAAGCAATTCCGCCGTCAAGAACGACATATTCTCCTGTAATAAACAGTTTTCCGTTGCTATAAAATGTCTTTTTCAAAAGAAATTAAAGTTTTATTTTTCTTAAGTCGTGAACATATTCCACAACTGCAGCGTGCGAAACGGCATTATTTTGAAAATGATTTAAAATCATAATTCGTTCTGCATCTGAAGCTTCTAACTGATTGATAATATTTCCCAAATGCATTTTCATGTGGCCTTCTTGAATTCCGTTTGTTGTTAGCGAACGTAAAGCTGCAAAATTTTGGGCTAGACCCGCGACTGCAACAATCTGCATTAACTCTTTGGCAGAAGGATTTTCTAACATTTCTAATGCCAATTTTACCAAAGGATGCAAGCTCGTCAAACCGCCAACAGTTCCCAGCGCCAACGGAATTTCTAACCAAAAAGAAAAGATTCCGTTTTCAATTCTTGCGTGAGAGAGACTTGAATATTTGCCGTCTTTTGAGGCATAAGCGTGAATTCCTGCTTCCACGGCACGAAAATCATTTCCTGTGGCAAGCACCACGGCGTCGATTCCGTTCATAATTCCTTTATTGTGCGTTACGGCACGATAAGGTTCGACTTCGGCAATCTGAACGGCTTTCACTAACTTTTCTGCAAAATCCTGGGGATTCGGGATATTTTTGTCGGCCAAATCCTCTATTTTGCAAGAAACTTCGGCTTTCACAATACAATTTGGGACATAGTTTGAAAGAATGCTCATCACTACCTGAATGTCTTTTTCTTCTTCCGAAAAACCTTCAAAATTAGCAACTTCAGACTTTAAAGTTTTGGCAAATTGCTCTAAACAAGAATTGATAAAATTGGCTCCCATCGAATCTTTGGTTTCAAAAGTCGCATGAAGCTGAAAGTAATTTGGGAGCAAATCGGTTTTATCATTTAGCACAATGTCTAAAATGCCGCCACCGCGTTTCTGCATATTTTTGGTGATATTTTCGGTTTCCACGAAAAATCTAAATTTCTTTTCAGTAAAAAATTGCTGCAGTTTTAAAGCATCTCCTTTATAAATAAAATGAACTTGCCCAATCTTTTCTGTATTCAAAACTGTTGCTTTAAACCCACCTCTTTCTGACCAAAATTTAGCAGCATTTGCAGCTGCAGCGACCACAGAACTTTCCTCAATGGCCATAGGAATGGTTTTAAATCTTCCGTTGATTAAGAAATTTGGAGCAATTCCTAAGGGTAAATAGAAATTGGTAATCGTATTTTCTATGAAATCATCGTGTAATTTTTGCAACTTTACGTCAGAATTCCAGTAATTCGTGATGACAGAAACAGCTTCTTCCGGATTTGAAAAATACTCTTTTGCAATCCAGCTAATTTTTTCTTCTTTGGATAATTTTGAAAATCCAGCAATAGCGTTATTCATTATTTATCGATTAAATCTTAAAATAGTGATGCAAAGATACGGTTTCGTGCGGTTGTGGCGACTTAAATTTTATGTGATTTAAGCATAATTATGTCTAATAACATGGCGTTTGAATGATATTTTAAGTTATGAAATTCTAATTTTACAAACCAAATCTTAAATGAATTCTGATTTAAGCTTTGTATCTTTTCCGATAAATTGCATTTAACACAATAAATGGCGGTTTATTCCAAAATATTCACTAAAATTGACAGTTTTTTTACCTTAACAAAATATGATGAACTCACGCAAAATTACCGCATTGCTATTTTTCTTTTGCATTTCGGTTGTTGGACAGCAGAAATTGACCTTGGAGGAAATTTGGGGTGGTGCTTTTAGAGCTGAAGGAATGGACGAATTGCAGTCCTTAAAAAATACAAATCAATATACGGTTTTGAACTTTGACAAGGCGTCACGAAGCATGCAAATTGATTTGTATGATTATGCGACTTTAAAGAAAGTGTCGACATTGATTGATACAAAGAACCACAAAAATCTTCCGATGATTGACAGTTACACTTTCAATTCAAAAGAAAATTCTATTTTAATCGCGTGCGCTTCTGAACAAATTTTTCGCCATTCTTTTGTAGCCGATTATTATTTATATGACATTTCATCGAAGCAATTGACCAAATTATTTGATTTCAAAGTTCAGGAACCTACTTTTTCTCCTGATGGAACTCAAATTGCTTACGCAAAAGACAACAACTTATTTGTCTATAATCTTCAAACAAAATCTTCAAAACAAATCACGACTGACGGAAAGAAAAATGCCATCATCAACGGGATTACCGACTGGGTTTATGAAGAAGAATTTGCGTTTGTGAAAGCGTTTGACTGGAATGCTTCGAGCGATAAAATTGCATTTATTCGTTTTGATGAATCAGAAGTTCCAGAATTTTCAATGGATTTGTACAATCAGGGTTTGTATCCAACGCAACAGGTTTTTAAATATCCAAAAGCTGGCGAGAAAAATGCGGTGGTTTCTTTACATATCTATGATTTGAAAGGAAATAATTCGAAACAAATCAATCTTGGAAACTACGATGATTTCTATATTCCGAGATTAAAATGGACCAACGAAGCGAATGTTTTAAGCGCCCAGGTTATCAATAGACATCAAAATAATTTAGACCTGCTTTTCGTGGACGGAACTTCTGGAACGGTAAAAGTAGTTTTAAACGAAAAAGATAAAGCTTACGTAGATATTACTGACAACCTTACTTTTTTGAAAGACAATAGTTTTATTTGGACAAGCGAAAAAGACGGTTTCAACCACATTTACCACTATGATAAATCGGGTAAATTGAAAAACCAAATCACAAAAGGAAACTGGGAAGTGACCAAATACTATGGCTTGGACGAAAAATCTGGAACTATTTTTTATCAATCTGTAGAAAACGGTTCTATAAATAGAGATATTTATTCTGTAAAATTAAACGGAAGCGGGAAGAAGAGACTTTCCACGCAAACCGGAACAAATTCGGCGACTTTTAGTCCTAATTTTGAATATTATATCAATACTTTTTCAAGTGCAACAACGCCTGCAGTTTATTCTTTAAACGAAGCAAAATCTGGAAAGGAAGTGCAATCTATTAAAAAGAACGAAGCTTTGCTTTCAAAATTGGCAAAGTATGATTTGCCTTCAAAAGAATTTTTTGAATTGACTACTGAAAAAGGAAACAAATTAAACGCTTGGATGATTAAGCCGAAAGATTTTGACCCAAATAAAAAATACCCAGTTTTGATGTTCCAATATTCTGGGCCAGGTTCTCAGGAAGTTTCAAACAATTGGCTTGATCCTAACGATATGTGGTACATGATGCTTTCGCAACAAGGTTACATTGTGGCCTGCGTGGACGGAAGAGGAACTGGTTTTAAAGGCGCTGATTTCAAAAAAGTAACTTATAAAGATTTAGGAAATCTGGAAGTTGTTGATCAAATAGACGCAGCCAAAACCATTGGGAAATACAAGTATGTTGACAATTCTAGAATCGGAATTTGGGGTTGGAGTTATGGCGGATTTATGTCATCCAACTGTATCTTAAAAGGAAATGACGTTTTTAAAATGGCGATTGCAGTGGCTCCGGTGACAAATTGGAGATTCTACGATTCAGTTTATACCGAAAGATTTTTGCAAACGCCGGCAGAAAATGCTTCGGGTTATGACGAAAATTCTCCGATAAATCACGTGAGCAAATTAAAGGGAAAATACCTGCTAATCCACGGAACTGCCGATGACAACGTTCACGTTCAAAACACAATGTTGATGGTGGAAGCTTTGGTTCAAGCCAATAAACAGTTCGACTGGGCTATTTATCCTGATAAAAACCACGGAATTTATGGTGGAAAAACAAGATTGCAACTTTATACAAAAATGACAAACTTTATTAAAGATAATTTATAACATTCAATGACTACAAATACCCCTACTTTAGAAGAAATTCAAGGATTTAAAGGAAAATATCCAAAGCAACTTTGGTATTTATTTTTAGTAGAAATGTGGGAGCGTTTTACATTCTACGGAATGCGAGCGCTTTTAGCATTGTATATTTCGCACTTGGTTCTTTCTGCAGATTATAAGCCTTTGGCTCCAGAAGAGTTGGTTGTAAAAAAAGAAGAATTTCTTAAAAAAAATAAAGAGGTTTTGGATGAAAGCCATCCAAGATATTACATCGAAACGTCACAACAGAAAGTAAAAGATGACGCCGAGAGTAAATCCAATAAACAATATGGATTGATTCAAGCCTTCATTTATGCAATGGCATTTGTCGGAGGTTTGTTCGCTGATAAAATCTTTGGATTTAGAAAATCAGTTTTCTGGGGCGGTATTTTAATGGCGATTGGAACGTTCATCATGGCGGTTCCTGGAGCATTTCCATTTTATTTGGGAATCAGTATATTAATTGTAGGTAATGGATTTTTCAAGCCTAACATCTCCACTATGGTTGGCTCACTTTATCGAAAGGACGACTCCCGCAGAGACGCTGGTTTTTCTTTATTTTATTCTGGAATCAACATTGGCGCATTATTAAGCGGCTTGACAATTGCATATATCGGAACTTCGGTAAGTTGGTCGTTAGGCTTTGCCCTTGCCGGAATTTGTATGATATGCGGATTGATTTTGTTCATGTTTACGCAAAAATCTTTGGGGCCAATCGGGTTGCCTCCTTCTGAAGAAAAATTGCAAGAAAAGAAATTTGGGATCACTAAAAATCTTTTGGTTTATATCGGTTCACTATTATTTATCCCGTTTTTCTTTGTGTTAGTTTACTTTCCTTTTGACGTTGATTTGACATTTATGTTGGGCGAAATTGTAAATGCTGACGGAACAAAATCAGCAAACTTGGTTCAGTTCAGCGACGTTTTTATGATTACAATTGCTGTTTTTATCTTAATTTATTTAGTAAAAACTTTGTTTGACGTAACTAAAGACGAATTTGGAAAAATGGCAGTCGCTATTATCTTGATTCTATTCTCTGTTTTATTCTGGTCTTTCTTTGAACAAGGTGGTGGTTCTTTGAACTTTTTTGCCAATGGAAATGTGGACAATAAAGGATTTAATATGACACAAGTAAATAACTCCGTAAATGCTTTATGGGTTGTTTTAATTGCTCCAATTATCGGAATGTTTTGGATTTTTCTAAGCAAGAAAAAAGCAGAACCAAATACTGTTGTAAAATTCGGATTAGGATTCGTGTTGTTAGGACTAGGGTTTTTAGTGTTTTATGCGAGTAAATTTTTCGCTACGCCAACTGGTTTAACGCCACTTTGGATGTTTGTGGGTGCTTATTTGGTAATCACTTTAGGAGAACTCTGTCTTTCACCAATTGGGTTGTCAATGATTACAAAATTGACTCCTTCGAGATTGCACGGCGTGATGATGGGAACTTGGTTTTTAGCAAGTGCTTACGGTCAATATGGTGCAGGATTGATCGGTTCGGCTTTAGCTAAAGTGGATACATCGATCGAGAATCCAACAAATGTTGACAAATTAGTTCAATATACAAATGGCTATGAAAGTATTGGATATGTTGCAGTTGGAGCTGGTTTGGTACTATTGCTAATCTCTCCACTGTTAAAAAAATTAATGTGAGAAAGTAATTAAAAATATTAGATAACGAAAAATAAAAGCGGCTTTAACGTCGCTTTTTATTGTAAATAATAAATTCCCCCCTGATGTCTGAAAACAAAACTTCACTATTTTCAACTATAAAATCATTTAATAAAACGTTTTGGCTTGCCAGTTTCATGGAACTCATGGAACGCTGGGCTTGGTACGGAATTTTTACGCTTTTTGGCTTGTATCTTGTAGGTTCTACAGATGAGGGCGGACTTGGATTTAACCATATCCAAAAAGGAAATATCATGGCCAATGTTACGGCAATTCTTTATTTTCTTCCAATATTTTTCGGAGTAATCGCTGATAGGATTGGCTATAAACTTTCGCTCACAATTTCATACGTCATCATGATTTTAGGCTATTATCTGATGGGCGAAGTGAGTACCTATTGGAGCATGTACATGGTATTTTTCCTTGTGGCAATTGGTGCGGCGTTCTTCAAACCGGTGGCTTCTGCAATCATTGCAAGAAATACTGACGAAAAAACTGGAACAATGGGCTTCGGGATTTTTTATATGATGGTAAATATCGGGGGATTTGTGGGGCCGGCGATGTCTTCTTATTTGCGAACAGAATATGGTTGGAAAGTTATTTTTATACAAGCAGCGGTTGTGATTGGTGTCAACTTACTTATGGTTTTGCTTTTCTATAAAGAGCCAAAAAGAGAAAAAACACACAAAGAACCCATTCTTACCGAAATTAAAAATTCGTTTTTAAATATCATTGAAGCATTGAAAGACAAAAGATTAACTATTCTTTTGATTTTAATGATTGGTTTCTGGACGATGTTCAATCAATTATTTTATACACTCCCAAATTTCATTGAAGATTGGGTTGATTCTGCGGTTTTAAGCAATTGGATTAATGAAAATATGCCAATTTTAGGCAAAACATTGACACAAGACGGTCAGGTAAAAGCAGAATGGTTTACTAATATTGATTCCTTGATGATTATTTTGTTCCAAGTTTCTGTATCCTACTTCGTGATAAAGATGCGCCACATCAATGCGATTATTCGAGGAGCAATCATTGCCACAATTGGGGTGAGTTTGACTTTCTACTCACATAATGTTTGGTTTGCGATTATCGGAACGATGATTTTTGCCATTGGCGAAATGATGTCCAGCCCAACTTTATCTTCGTTTATTGCATTAATTACGCCAAAAGGAAAAGAAGGTCTGTACCAAGGTACTTACTTTCTGCCGGTTGCTGCCGGAAACTTTTTTACCGGATTTATCGCTGGAGATTTGTACCAAAAATGGTCTGATAAATTATCGCTTCTTCAAACAGAATTAGGAAAAAGAAACATCCAAATGCCAGAAGTGGTAAGCAAAGAGCAGTTTATTGAACAAGGGTCAAAAGCGTTAAATCTTTCAATATCAGACTTTGAAAAGCAATTTCATTTGAAAGATGCCAACTTAGATTATGCTACAATCAGCAAACAATTTATTGAAATGGCAGCCAGCAAAGGCATTGATGTTTCAAATATCCAAACACCATTTTCAAAAAGTGAATATTTTGCGATGGCAGAACAAAAATTGAACATGAGCCATTGGCAAATGACTGATATGTTGTGGGATAGCTATAATCCAAATAAAATTTGGTATGTAGTTTGTGCAGTTGGTTTGGTATCAATAGTTGCCCTTGTTATTTACGACCGTTTTGTCGTGCGACCTTTAGAGAAAAAGGCATTGAACTAAAAAACGTCAACAAAAATATTTTGACTATCTTTCGCAATTAAATTTTTTAAACAGAGTTACATGATTACAGAAAACGCCAATAATGACTTTTTTGAGTCCAAAGTTCTAGGCCATCCATCTGGATTATTCGTTTTATTTTTCACTGAAATGTGGGAGCGTTTTTCATTTTACGGAATGCGCGTTTTATTGATTTTATTTTTAACGGCTGCAATTACTGGAGACAATCCGGGTTGGGGCTGGAATGCAGAAAATGCAGGTTCATTATATGGAACGTATGCCATGTTGCTTTACATCACGCCAATTTTTGGTGGAATTATTGCCGACAGATATATTGGATATCGCTGGGCAGTGGTGATTGGATCGATAATTATGACGCTTGGTCATGCCGCAATGTTCTTGGACACACCATTTATGCTGTATTTAGGTCTAGGGTTATTGGTTGTTGGAACGGGTTTTTTCAAACCAAATATGACTTCGATTTTATCAGAAATGTATAAAGCGTTTCCAGAGAAAAAAGACGGCGCCTACACCATATTTTATATGGGAGTTAATGCCGGAGCTTTCTTCGGGATGATGCTTTGTGGTTATTTAGCCGCAAATCTAGGATGGCATTGGGGATTCGGTTTAGCCGGAGTTTTTATGTTATTGGGGACAATTCAATTTTGGTTGGCAAAACCTTTATTTGGTGACGTTGGAGAAGTTCCAACGAAAGCAAAGAGAGAAGCGGTAGCTGCAAAAGCGGCACTTTCAAACAATGCAGAGGATAAGCCAAATCCATATACTGCTGTAGATTTTGCATTAATCGGAATTACTACTGTCATTGGTTTGCTTTATGCTTTTAACGACCCATTGTCGAAAATTGGAGGAATCAATCTTTTTGATTTCAAGATTGGGAAATTAGATGGTTCTATTTTTATGATTTTAGTAGCGTTGGTGCTTTTCTTGTTTTTAGTTATTTCAAGGTTGGTTCGTTACACAATGGTTGTTCGCGATAGAATGATTGCGGTAATTGTTTTCGCTTTTTTTACGATATTTTTCTGGATGTCATTTGAGCAAGGAGCTTCTTCTTTAGTAATTTTTGCTCGTGATAACGTTGATCGAAGCTTAGCAGGAACATCACTTACTATTTTCAATACAATTAACACGTTGCTTACAATTGTACCTTTGATAATCATCACTTGGGTATTAATTTTATTAGCAAAGCAAACTTGGAAAAAAGCGTTGGGCTCAAATGTGGTTCTTGCCATCACCTTTTTAGGCGTTTGGGGAATTGCAATCTGGATGCTTTACAACGAATTTACAAAATCGGCTTCAGCCATTGATCCAAGCTGGTTTTCAATTCTAAATTCCTTCTTTATCATTGCTTTTGCTTCGACAGTTTCAAAAATTTGGGACAGTAAATTTAATCCGCCAGCCGCTACAAAATATGGCTTGGGATTAATCATCATGGCAATTGGTTTTGGATTATTAGCTTACGGCTCGTACGGGGTGGAAGCAGGCGTAAAAGTTTCTATGATTTGGTTGGTTTTAGCCTATATGTTCCATACGCTTGGAGAATTGTTTTTATCGCCAGTGGGACTGTCTTATGTTTCAAAATTGGTTCCGGCAAGAATGATTGCATTTATGTTTGGAATGTGGTATTTGGCCATTGCCATTGGAAATAAATTAGCAGCCGTTGCCGGTGGTCAAATTGAAAATATCACCAACAAATATTCATTATCAACATTTTTCCTGATTTTCACTGTAGTTCCGGTGGTTGCGGGCTTATTAGTAATAGCACTAAATCCCGTATTAAAAAAATTAATGCACGGCGTTCGATAACAAACCTTAACTAAACTATACATAAATGGAAACAACAGTAAAGCATTCACATCCAAAGGGATTATGGTATCTTTTTGGAACCGAAATGTGGGAAAGATTCGGATATTATTTGATGCTTGGGATTTTTTCCCTGTACATGATTGACGGATGGAACAACGGCGGAATGGGTTTTGATGCGGCAAAAAAATCTGACATCTACGGAACTTATTTAGGTCTTGTTTATTTGACACCTTTCATTGGAGGTTTGCTTGCTGACCGAGTTTTAGGATACAGAAGATCAATCGTTATGGGCGGGCTGATGATGTCTGCCGGCTACTTTTTACTTTCTATTCACAGCACAACTACGTTTTACATTGCGTTGCTTTGTATAATTTTAGGTAATGGATTTTTTAAGCCAAATATTTCAACATTGGTCGGAAATCTTTACAGTAGCGATGAGATGAAAGACAAAAAAGATGCGGGTTACAACATCTTTTATATGGGAATCAACATCGGAGCTTTCGTATGTAACTTCGTGGCGGCGTATATGAGAATCAACTATGGCTGGGGTTATGCGTTTGCAGCCGCAGGTGTGGGAATGCTTGTGGGCGTTACGATTTTCTTAATTGGAACAAAACATATTAAACACGTTGACGTCATTAAACCAGTGCAACAAGGCGATATGTCAACAGGAAAAATTCTTGGTTTGACCGTTTTGCCGATGTTTATCTTTGGAATTATCGGATATATGATTCCTGGAAATTTCTTGGGTTCTGATACAAATGATGCTTTTATCATCGGATGTCTTCCTGTAATCGGGTTCTTTATTTATTTGGCTTTTAAAGCCGAAGCGAAAGAGAGCAGAGCCATCAAAGCTTTATTGGCTGTTTTCACTTGCGTAATCTTATTCTTTGCTATTTTCCACCAAAACGGAGATGCATTGACCGTTTGGGCAGAAGACCACACCGACAGAAATATGCCAGCTTCTATTTCAAATACTGCCGACGAAGTGGGAATGGCGCAAGTTGTTGTAAATAATGACATCGTTTCTGCTGATCAAGCTACTTTTGACAAAACTATTGCTGAAAGAAGAGCTGTTGAAGAAGCAATGCCTGCAGTTTCAAAAGAAGAACTGGCTGCAAAAGCAAAATTTTCTGGCGAAACAGGGCAATTGGAAAAATCTAGAAAATATTTTACCACTTTACCAGGGGACCAAGTTCCTGCAAAAGGAACCGACCTAAAATTATATTCAACAGAATTATATCAGTCTATTAATCCATTTTGGGTTGTAGTATTGACGCCATTTGTCGTTGGGTTCTTCGGATTTTTAAGAAGAAAAAAGAAAGAACCAAGCACGCCAACAAAAATTTTTATTGGATTAATCATCACAGCACTATCAGCATTGGTAATGGTTGGGGCAGTATTCGCAACTAATGATTTGACAATGAAAGCAAGTTCTTGGTGGCTGATTGCTTCTTACGGCGTGATTACAATTGGAGAGTTATGTCTTTCGCCGATGGGACTATCATTGGTTTCAAAACTTTCTCCGCCAAGGATTACAGCCTTGATGATGGGAGGATTTTTCTTGGCAATTTCTGTCGGAAACAAGCTTTCTGGAATGCTTTCTTCACTTTGGGAAACCATGCCACAAAAAGAAAACTTCTTTTTCCTTAACTTTGGATTAGTTTTAGCGGCAGCAGTTGTTTTATTGCTAATGTTAAAATGGCTGAATAGCGTAATGAAAGAGAACAATGTCGCATAAACGGCATCATTTTTGAAAACCAATCTATAAAATTATAACACAATGAAAAAACTACTTTTAGTATTACTTTTGGCTGTTGGGTCTTTCGCGACAGTGCAAGCGCAAGAAATAAAATGGATGTCGTTAGACGAGGCTTTAGCTGCGCAGAAAAAGAAACCAAAACCAATTTTTATGGACGTTTACACAGACTGGTGTGGACCGTGCAAGATGTTGGACAAAAATACATTCCAAACTAAAGAAGTTTCGGAATACATTTCTAAGAATTATTACGCAGTAAAATTCAACGCTGAAGGAAATTCTGAAGTAACTTACAAAGGAAAAAAATATACAAACCCAAAGTTTGATCCTAGCAGAAAAGGAAGAAACGGCGTTCACGATTTCACGATGTTTTTAAAAGTACAAGGATATCCTTCAATGTACATTTTAGATTCTAAAGGCGAAGTGAAAAGCCCAATCGTTGGTTACCACACTCCAGAACAATTATTGCCACTTATCAAGGCTTAATTTTCTTTAGATAATTTATAGAATCCCTTTTCAACAGTTGAGTGAAAAGGGATTTTTTCTTTTTCACAAGTTTCTTTCCAGCGCATAGCGTATGTTCTATAATTGGAAGCGTCTGCAACGATTATTTTTGGTTTAGAAAACTGTAGAATTCTTTCCAAATTTAACTTCGGGGATTGTGTCAAAACTAAAATGTCTGGATTTACATTTTTCGGAAAAACACTCAAGCTATCCACAATCAAGATTTTATTTTTATCAAAATAATTCAAATTTGATACTTTTTTGATCTTTGAAATTGAAGCAAAATTTCCGACTAAGTAAGGTTTTACAGCAAAATTCATCGTCGCTTCTGTCAAGGAATCGCTCGTGTATAACACAATGTTTTCTCCTTTTCTTTCAGAAATTAGCGTACTTCTTTTAGCGTTGAAAACGATAAATTCTTCTTGTTTTTGATTTAAATATTCAGTTCCAAAATACGTGATTTGAAAAATTATTAAAGTGACCAAAGCCAAAGACAGTTTTTTGAAATCAGGTTTCATAATCCAAATGGCAAAAGCGAAAATCACTAAATAACAAGTCGCCAACATTTGCCAATTAAAAGAAATATCTTGAAAGATAAACGATTCAAACGAAGCAACCCAATTGATGATTTTATTCAAAAACCAAATGCTGTATTCTAAGATCTTTGCTAAAAACGCGGGAACAGTCGTGAAAAAAGCCCAAATCATTACAAAAACGCCCAACGCTAAAATTAAGCCAAGCAATGGCAAAACCATCAAATTAGTTACAAAAAACAATCCAGGAAATTGATGGAAATAATAAACGCTTAACGGAAATGCTCCAATTTGTGCCGCAAATGAAACGGATAAAATTCCCCAAATGTATTTCAAAATTTTGTTTTCTGGCATCCAGATTTTATCAAAAATTGGTTTTAACCAAACGATAAAAAACAATGCACAATAACTCAACTGAAATCCTACGTCAAAAATAAAAGACGGTTCAAAAAGCAAAATAAAAAACATCGAAGCAATCAAAGTGTGGAAAATATTGGTCTTTCTATTTGAATATTCCCCGATCGCTATAAACGTAAACATCACAACAGAACGCGTCACCGCTGGCGAAAATCCTGCGACGAGAGCAAATAACCAAAGAAAGGCAATGATGATAAAAAGCTTTAAGAGCTCACCAAATTTCGTTTTTGGCAACGGCTTCAAAAGAAAACCAACCGCAATCATAATACAACCCACGTGCAATCCAGAAACTGAAAGAATATGAACAGCTCCCGCCAATTGATAATCGTTTAAAATTTCCGGAGAAATATCCTGTTGTTGCCCAAGAATCAAGGCAATCACAACATTCAACTCGTCTTTTGCAAAACCAGATTTTTCTAAATTTGAAATAATTCTGTTTCTAAAAGCTGAAGCGTAATACCAGATATTTTTATCAAGATGGGAATTTACCTTTAGGTCGCTTGCATCGGCGTAAATTTGCCCATAAATCGATTTGTTTTCCAAGTATTTTCCATAATCAAACTGATTTGGATTGTGTGGTTTTTGATGGTAATGGATTTCGCCATAATAAAGCAATTTTGAACCAATTTCAAGTTTCTGGTTCAAGCTATCTTTCTTGATATTAAAAAGAATTTTGCTTTTGGTTTTAAGCGAATCTAACGAAGTAATTTCGGCAACATAACGTTCGTTGAAAGTACCACTTTTGAGTTTTTCAATAAAAGTGATGCCAACAAAATAATTCTTTTCAGTGACGAGTTTATTTGCGTAATGATTCTCAGAAAAACGTTTGTTATGAAGCGATTGCGTGGAAACTCCGATCAAAAAGAAAATTGAATACGTCAAAATTCCAAAATATCTTTTTTGCTCTAAATTCTTATTCGAGAAGTAGTAAGAAATTCCGAAGAAAATAAGTAAAACGCCTAAAAGAATTAGGACAAAAAGTGGACTTGGAGATAAATAGTAGGCGGCTAATAATCCCAGAATGAACCAAATGCAAATTCTGGCTAAAGGAAATTTCAGTACTTTCATAAATCGAAAATACTGAAACTTTATAACAAATTCTTATTTATTGTTGTATAATTCTATTTACTTGAGCAAAAGCCCTTTTGTAGTAAGGTTCATCTGTCGAAGAAACCATGACACCCTTGCTAGAAGAAGCGTGAATAAACTTAATTTCATCGCCAATTTTTTCGACAACCACACCCACGTGGTTAATCACTTTTCTTCCGTTAGTTCTAAAGAAAATCAAATCTCCTTTTTGGATATCATCACCTTCAACTTTTTCACCAACTTGAGCCATTTGATTAGAGCTTCTTGGTAATTTGATGTCAAAAAGATTAAAAACCGCGGTTACCATTCCAGAGCAATCCATTCCGGCAGTTGTTGTACCACCACCTCTGTAACGAACGCCAAGAAATTCCATAGCGTTGTTGATTAATTGCAAAGAAAGGTAACTATCTGTTGGCGAAGAAACCACCAAATCAGATTGTTCTTCTTCAACAATAACTGGCTTCTTTTTAACTGGTTTTGTAGTTTTTGTCGCTTTTGGTCTTTCAACAGAAGCAACTTGTTTTGTAGCAGGAATCGGTTTATCTACAATTGTAGCAACACTTTTCTTTTCTTCAGGCTTTTGGTAAACACCTTTTTTAACCGCTTCTTTTTTCGATGTAATAATTTGTGCGTTTCCTAAAGTTGTAACCAATAATGCAATTGGCAAGAACAGAAATAAGATTTTTTTTGCAGACATATTTTATTTTTTATTTTTCAGCAAAAACAAAAACTCAAGGGGCGATTTTGCTTTAGATTTATTAATAAAATTCCGGAGAATTAATTTAGTTTTTCAATAACGATAGTTTATTTTATAAACGACAATAGAAAAAGATTATTATATAATTTTTCTCAAATATAGCATAATTTCCATTAAGTCGAAAAATAACTTATTAAAAGTTTGTTAATAACTATTTTTTAATACACGAAAATTTTTCAAAAATATTAACTAATAAACTGATAACTAGCAAATTAATTTCTCATGTTAAACTAATGTTATGAATTGAGTTTATCAACAATCAAACTTGCGGTTTTATGGCTCGCGCCAATGCCACCAAGCTTCTGCTCTAATATTTCATAGGATTCTAAAACCTTTTTTCGATGGTCGGTTTCCAAAATTTTGTGTAATTCTGCCTTAATTTTTTTCGAGCTACAATCGCCCTGAATCAATTCTGTCACGACTTCTTGATCCATAATTAAATTTACAAGCGAAATATATTTTAAAGTAATAATTCGTTTTGCAATTTGATAAGAAACCCAACTTCCTTTATAACAAACCACTTCTGGAACCTTAAATAAAGCCGTTTCCAAAGTCGCAGTACCTGAAGTTACCAACGCCGCGGTAGAAACACTCAACAAATCATACGTTCGATTCGATATAAAATGCACATTTTCATTGTTTAAAAACTGCGCATAAAACTCATAATCTTGACTCGGTGCACCGGCAATTACAAACTGATACTTCGGAAAATCTTTCACTACAGAAAGCATTTCTGTCAGCATTTTTGAAATTTCTTGTTTTCGGCTTCCTGGCAAAAGCGCAATAATTGGCTTTTCGTCAAGATTAAATTCTTTTCTAAAAGTGGCTTCGTCAATATGTTCTCGATCGTGAATCGCGTCAATCAAAGGATGTCCAACAAATTCTACCGGAAAATGATGCTTCTTTTCATAAAAATCCTTCTCAAACGGAAGAATCACATACATAAAATCAACATCGCGTTTAATCGCCTTGATTCGATTTTCCTTCCAAGCCCAAATCTGTGGCGATATATAATAATGAGTCGGAATTTTCAATTTCTTCGCCCATTCCGCAATTCGCATATTGAAACCTGGATAATCGATAAAAATAATCGCATCGGGTTTGAATCCTAAAATATCGGCTTTGCAAATTTTGATATTATTCAAAATCGTTTTTAGGTTCATCACCACTTCTGCAAAACCCATAAAGGCCAATTCTCGGTAATGTTTTACCAAAGTTCCGCCCGCTTTCTGCATCAGATCGCCTCCCCAAAATCGAATTTCCGCGTTCGGATCTTCCTTATATATTGACTTCATCAAATTTGCGCCGTGCAAATCGCCCGAAGCTTCTCCAGCAATAATGTAGTATTTCATAGGTCGAAATTAATTTTTTTCGTTTAATTTCCAAGTATTTAAATTCTGAATCGCATGATGCGCCGTCAAGTCAAATTGCACCGGAACCATCGAAATATAACCGTGGGCCAAAGCCCATTCATCAGTATCTTCGCCATTATCTTGGTTCATAAATTTTCCGGTAAGCCAGTAATAATCGCGTCCCATTGGCGAAGTTCTTTTGTCAAATTTCTCCTGCCACATCGCTTTTGCTTGTCGGCAGACTTTGATTCCCTTGATTTCTTTCTCGGATAATTTCGGGAAATTTACGTTCAAAATTACGCCTTCGGGCAAACCATTTTCTAAGACTTCCAAAGCAATTTTCTTGATAAATTTCTTCGTAGGCTCAAAATCTGCATTCCAGTCATAATCCAAAAGTGAAAACCCAATCGCCGGAATTCCCTCAATTCCAGCTTCAACCGCCGCGCTCATCGTTCCAGAATAAATCACATTTATCGAAGAATTTGAACCGTGGTTCACACCCGAAACGCACAAATCCGGCTTTCTTTTCAAGACCTCGTTCACAGCAAATTTCACGCAATCCACCGGCGTTCCAGAACAAGAATATTCCACGTCAACATCGTTGTCAATATTAATTTTGTTCAGGTACAAAGTGCTGTTAATCGTGATCGCGTGGCCTGTTGCAGATTGCGGACTGTCTGGTGCAACCACCACAACTTCGCCAATTTCTTTCATTACAGAAATCAAAGCACGAATGCCAGGAGCCGAAATTCCGTCGTCGTTAGTTACAAGAATCAAAGGTTTTTTTGTCATATTTTTTTGAAGCTAATCCCGCTTTTTGCTACAATCCGGCGACCAAAAAGTTATTTTTCTATGGTGTAAAAGGAGCTTCCGCTGGTCGCTCTTTTGCATCAAGAAAAATTAACTTTTTCGGCCTCCGGGATTTTCGCTTCAATCGGGGCTATCACACCATTCGTTATTTACATTATATATAGGTGTAATTTCAATCACAAAAATAACCTTTTTAAAGTTTTTGAATGTTCCAAAATAATATAACTTTGAAACTTGACAAATTCTTCTGGCTTATCCCACGATAATTAAGGAACTCAGAAAATCATCTTTAACAAAAAATTATACGCATTTACGAATCGTGGCATAATTTTTTCAGTAATTTAGTCAAAATTTGATGAATGCTATTATGAAATTTATGAAACGAAACTATAAAATATTGATATTAGTTGTTGCACTTTCTGCAGCGCTATGGAGTTTTGTGCCGCGTGAGGTAAAAAACGATCCCGAAAAAGACAAGTTACTTTTAGAATTATTGACGTTTGTAATTGAAAAAGGACATTATGATCCAGCAAAAATTGACGACACTTTCTCAAAAGGAGTTTATAAAAGTTATATTGAAGCATTAGATCCTTCAAAAAGATTTTTCTTGCAGTCAGATATTGACGAATTTAAGAAATATGAAACGCTGATCGATGACCAAATCTTGAACAGAGATTTGACGTTCTTTGATTTGACTTACAGCCGATTGGAAAAAAGAATTGACGAAAGTAAAAAATATTACAAAGATATTCTTTCAAAACCGTTTGATTATAAAAAAGACGAATCGACAAATACCGATTACGAAAAACTGCCTTTTGCTAAAAACGATAGCGAATTAAGAGACAGATGGTACAAGCAAATTAAGCTTTCGACTTTGGCTTCGCTTACAAACAAATTGGAAATTCAAGAAGGAAAAGATGTGACCGATAACGATGATTTCAACGGAACTTCTGAATTATTAAGCGAACAAGCTTTGAAAAAAGCAGAAGAAAAAAAGAAAGAAAAAGCAGAAATTGAAAAGAAACCTTTTGATGTTCTTGAAAAAGAAACTAGAGAAAGTCAGTTAAAATCGTTAGATGAATATTTCGGTTTTATCAAAGATTTAGACAGAGACGATTGGTTTTCTGTGTTTGTAAATTCAATTGCAATGCGTTTTGATCCGCACACTTCTTATTTCGCGCCAGATGATAAGGAGCGTTTTGACGTGAGTATCAGCGGAAAATTAGAAGGAATTGGAGCGCGTCTTCAAAAGAAAAATGATTTTACTGAAATTACAGAATTGATTTCTGGAGGACCAGCTTGGAGAGGAAAAGATTTGGAACCAGGCGATGTGGTTTTAAAAGTAGCGCAAGGTGATAAAGAACCAGTTGATGTTGTCGGGATGCGTTTGGACGATGTGGTTAAAAAAATCAAAGGTCCAAAAGGAACTGAAGTTCGTCTTACGGTTAAGAAAACAGACGGAACAATTAAGATCATTTCAATCATTAGAGATGAAGTTGAAATTGAAGAAACATATGCAAAATCAAGCGTTGTAGAAAAAAATGGTCAGAAATACGGAATTATTTATCTTCCTAAATTCTACATTGATTTTGAAGATAAAAATAGTCGTGATGCAGCAAAAGACGTTGCAAAAGAAGTGGAACGTTTAAAAGCGGCAGGCGTTCAAGGAATTGTGATGGATGTTCGTGATAATGGTGGCGGTTCATTAAAAACAGTTGTTGATATTGCTGGATTGTTTATTGACAAAGGACCAATCGTTCAAATTAAATCTGCCGGAAAACAAAAAGAAGTACTTTCTGATTCTGATCCAAAAATTCAATGGGACGGACCTTTAGTTGTAATGATCAACGGATTTTCAGCTTCGGCTTCAGAAATTTTAGCTGCAGCGATTCAAGATTATAAAAGAGGTGTAATCATTGGAAGTACACAGAGTTATGGTAAAGGAACGGTGCAAAATGTGATCGACTTGAACCAGTTTGTGAGAGGAAATTCAATGGGAGATTTGGGTGCTTTAAAAACGACTACGCAAAAATTCTACAGAATTAACGGAGGTTCCACACAATTAAACGGTGTGAGTAGTGACGTTGCCTTGCCAGACAGATATTCTTACTTGAAAATGGGCGAGCGCGACATTGACAACGCAATGAAATGGGACAAAATTGATCCCGCAGATTATAAAGTTTGGAAACAAGGAAATTTTGATCTTGCCATTGAAAAAAGCAAGCGAAGAATGGAGCAAAATCCGCAGTTTCAATTGATCGAAGAAAATGCAAAATGGATTAAAGAAAGACAAGACGAAAATGACTTTCAGTTAAATATTGACAAATTTAAGGAAGAGCAAACGGCGCTTGAGGAAAAAGCTAAAAAATACAAAGCGATTTCAAAATACAAAAACAATTTGAAATTCACTTCTTTGCCATATGAAGATGAAATTGTTAAAAACGATAATGTCTTGAAAGAGAAAAGAGATCGTTGGCACGAAACGCTTTCAAAAGATGTTTATGTGGAAGAAGCTTTAAATGTTTTAGATGATTTGCAACCAAATTCTCAAAAAGGAACCGTAAATTTGAAAGATAAAAAAGAAAAGTTAGTCAAATCATAAAAGGGTTTTGACATTTTTTAATGGATAAATCGACACAATCATTAACAGGAATTGCGCTCCAGAAATTTAAAAGAAATTTCTGGGGCGTTTTCAGTTTTGGCTTCATAGTTCTTCTGATGTTGCTTTCCATTTTTGCGTATGTTTTGGCACCAGACGGAACAGAAAATGCCAATTGGGGTGACTTAACCATTCGATCACAAAAGCCAGGCTTTGAAGTTGAAATGTTATCAATTCCGTTGAAAGACAAACCGCAAAAAAGCTTTTGGGATTACTTTTTCGGAAGCCAGCAAGAATTTTCAAAAGAGCCCATTTCAAGCTATAAAATTGCAGGAAACAAGTTAGTTTATACTTTGTATAATGACGATCCAAAGGTTCAAATCCAAAAAGAAACTACGTTAAAAGATTTTCCAGGCTATTCAAATTTGGAGGAAGTTTCGAAGGAATTTATCTCCAACCAAAAATTTTATTTAGGAACCGATAAAGCCGGAAGAGATTATTTAAGCCGAATGTTAGTTGGTTCAAGAGTTTCCATTTCAATTGGCTTTGTGGCGGTAATTATCTCATTGATCGTAGGAATATTTTTTGGAGCAATCGGCGGTTATTACGGCGGAAAAATTGATGCTTTTGTAATGTGGCTGGTTAATATTATCTGGTCAATCCCTACGTTATTATTGGTAATCGCGATCACCTTAAGTCTTGGAAAAGGTTTCTGGCAAGTTTTCGTAGCCGTTGGTTTAACAATGTGGGTGGAAGTCGCAAGAGTTGTGCGTGGGCAAATTATTTCGGTCAAAGAAATGCAATATGTAACAGCTGCAAAAGCTTTAGGATATAAAAATCTAAGAATAATTGTGCATCACATTTTGCCAAATATTATGGCACCGGTAATCGTAATTTCTGCGGCCAATTTTGCCTCGGCGATTTTGGTTGAAAGTGGCTTGAGTTTCTTGGGACTTGGCGCACAACCTCCGGTACCAAGTTGGGGCGGCATGATCAAAGATTATTATGGAGACATTATTCTTGACAAACCTTATCTGGCAATGGTTCCAGGACTGGCAATTATGTTCTTGACACTTGCTTTTATGATGATGGGAAATGCGCTTCGCGATGCATTAGACGTAAAAAATTAATAAAAAAAAAACCACCAATTTGGTGGTTTTATCTTTTATCCTCTTGACTTAATTAAGTTCTGTTGTTCTTTTTGAACTTTGGATTCCATCTCTTGAATCTTGATTTGTTGCTTGCTCAGTTTGATATTTTGTTTCTCAATTTCAATAATTGTCATGTCGCCTTTTGAAGAATTTTTATCGAATTTAGATTTGTTTTTTTCAAAAGATTTCTGTTCATCAGCTAGTCGCTTTTTAGCTTTTTCAAAGTTTTTTTCTGCCGACTGAATTTTACTCTGCTTTTTCTCATACGCCCTCTGTTCTTTTTCAGCGCTCTTTTGAGATTTTTCTAAAGCTTTTCGTTCCTTTTCTAATCTTTTGGCGTCTTTTTCGGCGTTCTTCAACGCGCGCTCTTGATCTCTTATCTGTTGGTCAACGATTTTTTGTTCTTCTGCAGTAACTTGTTTTACACCGGTGACATTCATAGTAGTAACTTGTTGCGGCTGTTCTTGAGCATAAACAAACTGCATTGCCGTTAAAAAAAGTGCTGAAAAAATAATTTTGGCTTTCATAAATACTGTATTTTAGTTTTTTAATGTTTAATAAAATTAGTTTGGCTAATATATAACAAAAACCAAACCACAATAAAAAATTTGTAACAAACTAGTTGCGTTTTTAATAATTTATAATGAGTAAAAAAAGCATCATTTATATTGTAGTATCTGTAATTCTTGCGATTGCGTATTTTTTAAATAAAAATTCAAGCGTAAAAAATTATCAGAAAGATAACGGGGAAATTTTCGTCGGATCAAAACAGTCAGGGAATAAAGCTGATAGTCCTTCTATTTTTAGTAAGGAGATGATCCCCACATCGACGACTGATGCAATAATTTATCATGATAATTATATTTTATCTTATAATGAAAAATATGAACAGGCCGAATGGGTATTTTATGAATTTAAGAATAGAGATAATTCAAGTAATAATTTTCAACGACCTTATTTTATTTCTGATCCAAAGGTAAAAACAAAGTCAGCAGATTTCAGGAATTATAAAAATTCTGGTTATGATAAAGGACATCTTTGTCCGGCTGGAGATATGAAGTTTTCGAAAGAAGCTTTTGATGAAACTTTTTATACTTCAAATATTTCTCCACAGAGAAAGGATTTTAATGCTGGCGTCTGGAATAGATTAGAGCAGAAAACGCGATACTGGAGCCAAAAATATGATGATATTTATGTGGTCACTGGCGGGATTTTAGCTGAAGGATTAGCAACGATTGGGACCGAAGAAGTTGCGGTTCCAGAGTATTTTTATAAGGTTTTAATGGATGAATCTGATGGCGAGTTTAAGATGATTGCATTTTTAGTGCCACATGAGAATTCTAAAAGACCGCTTTATGAATTTGTAGTTTCTGTTGATGAAATTGAAAAATTAACAGGGATTGACTTTTTTCCAGCACTTCCTGATACTATTGAAAATGAATTGGAGCAGCGTAGTGATTATAAATCGTGGAGTTTTTAAGGAAGTTTACTGAAACGAAAATGGTTTCCTGCTAGCCCCGATGGTGGCTGTATCCTTTCTTTTTTTTCTTTAAAAAAAGAAAGATACTGACGACCAGCGGGAAAATGGATTACAAAAATGCCTAAACTTTCCGCTCAAAAAACTACCATTCATTGACTTTATTCGCATCCATTTTGATGAAAATAAAGAGCAAAATACTGAATGCAAACAAGCTAGAACCTCCGTATGAAAAGAACGGAAGCGGTACGCCGATGGTTGGAAATAATCGAATTAGCATGGAAATGTTTACGGCAAAGTGTGCAAAAAGGAAAGTTGCGACGCAATATCCATAGACTCGGCTGAACTTAGTTTTTTGATTTTCAGCGAGGTAGATTATTCTTAAAAAGAGGAAGACAAATAAGGAAAGTACCGTGATGGCGCCGATGAATCCCCATTCTTCGCCTACGGTTGTAAAGATATAATCTGTGTGCTGTTCTGGTACAAAACCACCTTTTGTCTGGGTTCCTTCTAAAAATCCTTTTCCGAACCAGCCTCCAGAACCAATGGCAATCATGGATTGATTTAAGTTATATCCTTCGGCTTTCATGTTCACATCTTTGCCGAATAAAACGTTGATTCGGTCTTTTTGATGAGCTTCTAAAACGTTGTCATACACGAAATCTACTGAATAGGTAAATCCAGCAATCATTACGAAAATTACGGCCGATGCAATTGGATTTCGATTGATTCTCCTCGATATGAAAAATTGACTTAAGATGATGATGGTGGCAATGATGACGACGTATTCGGGTTCTAATAACAAGGCCATAAAGAAGAGCGCGATTGCGGAAAATCCTGTCCAAAGGTACCAAGATGGGAGGCCTTCTCTGTACAACACGAAGATTAAAGCAACAAAAATCATTGCGGTTCCGGTATCGTGAACGAGAATTAAAATTAGTGGCACTCCCATGACAACAAAGGCTTTTACCTGGTCGTTAAAGTTCTTTAAATTGACCTGGACATCGCTCAAATATTTTGCGAGAAGCAAGGCAGTAGAAGTTTTCACAAACTCTGAAGGTTGTAATGTGAAGCCGCCAACACTGTACCAATTGGTCTGACCTTTAATTGTTTTTCCAAAAACGAAGAGGCCAAGAAGTGACACTAAACCGATGACGTAAAACACGAAAGCGTATTTCTCATAAGTCTTGGCATCAAGTGTTAGTACCACTAAGATTAACGGAATTGTGAGTATAATGAAAAGAATTTGCTTGCCATAAATTTGGGAAATATCGAAGATTGAGGTTTCCTCAGTGGGCAATGACGCGGAATATATGTTCAGCCAGCCCATTATTACCAAGGCAATAAAAAGTGATATGGTGATCCAGTCAATGTTGTTTTTGATGCTCTGGTTTTTCATTTTATCTTCCGTTATTAATTGAAAACGGCTGACCGCTGGTTACTTTGGCATATTCAGTTTCAAGGCTTCCCTCGAGCATTCTTTTTTCTAAATCTGTTCTTGTGATCTTTCCTCTCAAATATTTTTCAATCATTAAGCTGGCAATTGGTCCAGCCCATCGTGCTCCCCAATATCCATTTTCTACAAATACAGCGATAGCAATTTTTGGATTATCTTTTGGCGCAAAAGCCACAAAAATAGAATGGTCAGTAAGTTGCGTCTTTACGCCATTTATTTTTGTAAAATTCTCTGCTGTTCCAGTTTTTCCGCAAATATCAATTCCTTCCACGCGCAACGAACGTGCAGTTCCTTCGTTATACACTCCAAATAAACCTTCGATGACTGGTTTAAAATGTTGTTTTTCAACGGTGGTTACGTGTTTTGTTGTATATTTTTTGTCTATTGTATGTCCCTCAATTTTTTTGATGATGTGTGGTGTGTAGTAATATCCTTCATTTGCAACGGCCGCCATCATATTTGCAAGCTGAATTGGGGTAGTCGAAACCTCACCTTGACCAATTGAATTTGAAATGATAGTCGAACTTCTCCAGCCACCATTTGGGTACCATCGTTTGTAATATCTGGAATCAGGAATGTGTCCTTTTCTTCCGGCAGGTAAATCATAGCCCATAAAACTTCCAAGGCCAAAGCTTTTTAAGTGGTTACTCCAAGCATCAACGCCATAAGTTGGTTTTGGATATTTGTCAATTGTAAGTTTAAAAACGTTTGCAAAATAAGTATTACACGAGTGCGCAAAACCAGTGTGCAGATTATTAGTTCCACTATCGTGGCATTTCATAAATGCGCCACGCCCGTAAGAAAATCCGTGGTGGCAGACAAAACTTGAATTTGGATCAACGACTTCTTCTTGCAGACCAATTAAACCGGTCATGATTTTAAATGGCGAACCTGGAGGATATTCTGCTAATAATCCTCTGTCATACAGTGGTTTGCCTAAACTGTCTTGATCTAGTTTTGTATAATTTTTTGAGCGGTCACGACCAACTAATAATGCTGGGTCATACGTTGGAGCGGAGATTAAGGCTAAGATTTCGCCAGTTTTTGGTTCTAAAGCCACGATACCCCCGCGTTTTTTGACCATTAATTCTTCGCCATATTTTTGAAGTTCAATGTCTAACGTTAGACGGATATCTTCGCCCTGAATAGCTACTGTGTCGTAAATTCCTTCTTTATAAGAGCCAATATCTCTGTTGAAACGGTCTTTCTGAATGTATTTGACACCTTTTCTTCCTCTAAGAAATTCTTCATAAACTTCTTCAACGCCCTGTCTTCCTATTAAATCACCACTTTTATAGTATGGACTTTTGGCAATAATTGCGTCGTTCACTTGAGCAATATAACCAAAAACATTTCCGGCAGCATTTACTTGATAATCCCTAAGCGAACGTTTCTGGATATAAAATCCTGTAAATTTTCTGATTTTTTCTTGAAAACCAGCGTATTCCTTTTTGTTTAATTGTGGAAGAAAAACAGAAGGAAGCCTTGGGCTATAAATTTTAGCCTTTTCTAATTTTTTAATAAATTCTTCCTTTGTAATTTTTAAGAGTTTGCAAAATCCAATGGTGTCAATGTCTTTGATGTCTTTTGGGATAACCATCACATCATAAGAAGGTTGGTTTGCAACCAAAAGCACGCCATTTCTGTCATACATATAACCGCGTTCGGGATAATCATATTTTATCTTGATCGCGTTATTATCTGATTTTTTAATGAAGGAATCGTCAATGATTTGAAGGTAGAAAAGCCTCGCCACAATTACAATTGCAGAAACAATTATCAAAGAGGGCAAAAATATTTTTCTCATCGTTTGGTGCTTGGCTTAAAGATATAAATTACTACAATACAGAGGATTAGTGTGAATACAGAGCTTAATAATGTTCTTAATAAGATGTCTAAAATAAAGGTTATTTTGAAGATTTCCAATAAAAACAAAATGATATGATGTGTAAATACTGAAATTAATAAGAATGAAAATCGTTCTGGTGTTAACTTATCATTGATTCTAACCGTTTGATATTCATAACTCACACCAAAAGAAAACTTAAAAAAAGTAGGTCTGACATAAGCCAGAACAACACAAGCTGTTGCGTGAACACCACCAGAATCGCAGAACATATCCATGATGATTCCAAGAAAAAAACTTGCGGCCAAAAGCGCTGATTTATTTCCGTTTACCGGAAAAAGCAAAATAAATAAAATATAAGGATACGGATTTACGTAACCCCAAAAATCAATTTCGTTGAAAATCAAAACTTGTGCAGCAAGCAAAAGAATGAAGCGGGCGATATTTAATAATACTGTGCTATTCATTTTCAATCACCGTTTTTGCTTCTAATTCTTCAATCTCTTTTTTCTCGTAATTTTCAATCACATAAACGTGACCTAGGTTCGTCATGTCATTAAAAAGCCTTACGTTTAGCGTGAAATAATTTGTTTCTTTATCAGTATAAATTTTATCAATTACACCAATTCCCACATTTGGAGGGAACGTTACAGATTCGTTTCCGGTTACAATTGTGTCTCCTTTTCGAACATTCGCCAATCTTGGAACGTCAATTAGCTGTACAAAACCAGTGCTCTTTCCGTCCCAACGCAGCGTTCCAAAGTGATTTGATTTTTTGATTTTAGCGTTAATTTGAGATTTGACATTTAAAACGCTAATTACGGTTGCGTAATTTGCTGAAGTGTGTTCAACGATACCAACGATTCCTAAAGCATTTACTACACCCATGTCAGGTTTTATACCAGCTTTTGTACCCGAATTTAAAGTCAGGTAGTTTTCTTTTACGTTGTAAGAATTCTTGATGACTTTTGATATAATTGTATTCATGCCGCGATAGCCTTTTAAGCTGTCTCGAACCACAATTGCAGTAGAGTCTTTCGCGTTGTAAAGTAACTTCTTTAAAATTGCATTTTCTTTCGCTAGCTGTTCGTTTTGCGTTTTTAAATTAAGATATTCTTTGACATTATGAATTTTTTCATAAACGCCACCTGAGATGAAATTGGCAGAAGTGACAACTTCACTTCTGTGGTAAGAATGCGATTGGATGGTAAGCACTAACGAAATGCCCAAAAGCAGCAAAAACAGCAACTTATTGCTGTTTTTAAATAAAAAATTTACTATTTGCTGCATGAACTATGCTGTTATTTTATTAGTATGCTTCTGAATTTTGGTATATTTTTAAGTGCCATTCCTGTTCCTCGGACCACAGCTCTCAACGGGTCTTCTGCGATATAAACCGGAAGGTCTGTCTTTTGAGAAATTCGTTTATCGAGTCCTCTTAACATTGAGCCTCCACCGGCGAGATAAATTCCTGTGTTGTAAATATCTGCAGCTAGTTCTGGTGGTGTTTGAGACAAAGTTTCCATCACGGCATCCTCTATTCTTTGGATTGATTTGTCTAAAGCTTTTGCAATTTCTCTGAACGAAACTTCCACTTGTTTTGGTTTTCCAGTCAATAAATCTCGACCTTGAACTGACATATCATCTGGTGGAGTTTCAAGATCTTCCGTCGCAGCGCCAATTTCAATTTTGATTTTCTCTGCAGTACTTTCTCCAACAAAAAGATTGTGCTGTGTTCTCATATAATAAACAATGTCATTTGTGAAAACGTCACCGGCAATTTTTACTGATTTATCGCACACGATTCCGCCAAGAGCGATAACTGCGATTTCAGTAGTACCACCACCTATATCGACAATCATATTTCCCTTTGGTTGCATGATGTCAACGCCAATACCGATTGCTGCAGCCATTGGCTCGTGAATCAAATAAACTTCTTTACCGTTTACTCTTTCACAAGATTCTTTTACCGCACGCATCTCAACCTCAGTGATTCCAGAAGGAATACAAACGATCATTCGAAGCGCGGGAGTGAACATTCTTTTCTTTAAAGCAGGAATACTTTTTATAAACATGCTGATCATTTTTTCCGAAGCATCGAAATCAGCAATAACTCCATCTTTCAATGGCCTAATGGTCTTTATGTTTTCATGGGTTTTACCTTGCATCAAGCTGGCCTCTTTTCCCACGGCAATAATTTTGCCGGATACTCTGTCACGAGCAACAATTGATGGACTGTCAATCACAACTTTATCGTTGTGAATTATCAGAGTATTAGCGGTACCAAGGTCTATCGCGATATCCTCAGTCATGAAATCAAAAAATCCCATAAGTATTTTTAGGGTTTAAATATGTTTATAAAAATTTAACATGCAAAGTTACATAATTTAATGTTTGAAATGACGAGTACCTGTAAATACCATTGCAACTTTATTTTCGTTACAATAATCGATACTCAATTCATCTTTAATAGACCCGCCCGGCTGAATTACTGCTGTAATCCCCGCTTTATCAGCAATTTCCACACAATCTGGGAAAGGGAAAAAAGCGTCGCTCGCCATTACGGCACCTTTTAAATCAAAATTAAAATTATTAGCTTTTTCAATCGCTTGTTTTAGCGCATCAACACGAGATGTTTGTCCGGTTCCTGATGCAATAAGCTGTCTGTTTTTTGCAAATACGATTGTATTTGACTTGGTGTTCTTGCAAATTTTTGATGCAAACAACAAATCCTCGATTTCTTCCGAAGATGGGGGAGTTGTTGTAACGGTCTTAAGTTGCTCTTTATTGTCTGTAACATTATTTTTATCTTGAACCAATAAACCATTCAAGCACGTACGAACCTGTCTCTGAGGAAGCTCCACATCATTTTGAACCAAAATAATTCTGTTTTTCTTTTCAGATAAAATTTCAATCGCACTTTCGTCATAAATTGGTGCAATCACAACCTCACAAAATAATTTGTTGATTTCTCTCGCCGTGTCTGCATCAATTTTTCCGTTAGCAATTAAAACACCACCAAAAGCAGAAGTAGGATCTCCAGCCAAAGCATCAAGATACGCTTCTCTCATCGTGCTTCTTGTCGCCAATCCGCATGCGTTGTTATGTTTTAAAATGGCAAAAGTCGGCTCGTTATTTTTAAATTCTAAAATCAAATTTACCGCAGCATCCACGTCAAGTAAGTTGTTGTAAGACAATTCTTTTCCATGAAGTTTGCTGAACATTGCGTCAAAATCTCCAAAGAAAAATCCTTTTTGGTGTGGATTTTCGCCATAACGCAAAACCTGACCTTTTTCAACACTTTCTTTATAAATTGTGTCGTCAGTATTAAAATAATTAAAAATCGCAGTATCATAATGAGACGAAACGTGAAAAGCTTTTGTAGCAAAAAGTTTTCTGTCTTCCAATGTCAATTCGCCGTTTTGCTTTGTAATCAATTCTAAGAAATCTGCATATTGATCCACCGAAGCCACAATCACAGTATCCTTAAAATTTTTCGCTGCAGCACGAATCAAAGAAATCCCGCCAATATCAATTTTCTCAATAATGTCAGCCTCAGAAGCGCCACTAGCCACTGTTTTTTCAAACGGATATAAGTCAACAATTACTAAATCAATCTGTGGAATCGCGAATTCTTCCATCTGTTGTACATCACCTTCGTGATCTTGACGGTTCAAAATTCCACCAAAAATTTTCGGATGCAAAGTCTTCACTCTTCCACCTAAAATTGAAGGATAAGAAGTCACATCTTCCACAGGAACTACAGGAATTCCCAGGTTTTTGATAAAATCTTCTGTACCGCCAGTAGAATAAAAAGTAACATTTTGCTCGTGCAATTTTCTCACGATTGGCTCCAGTCCATCCTTTGAAAAGACAGAAATCAATGCCGATTTAATAGTTTTTGAAGTACTCATTGTGTAGTTGTGTTTAAAGGTGCAAAAGTAGTTATTCAAACTTTAACATTCAAAACATTACACATATGTTTTTCTTAATTTTTAAAGTTTTTTTTGAAGCGAAAAGCCAGTAATTTTCAGCCATCCATTTTCCCGCTGTCTGCAGTAGTTTTTTCTCTGAACCCCAGAGAAAAAAGCTACTGCTGCCCATCGGGGCTAGGGGACAAAGGTCAGGCATTTTTGTAATCGTTTGAACCATTGCGTGAAAATTGAAATCACTACAATTTCGTCTAAAGCGTTTACCGCAGATTCGCAGATTTTTAATTGATTTTTTAATCTGCGAATCTGTGGTCATTTTTTTAGGAAATAAAAATTAAATTACTGAATTTTACGACAACACAAATTCACGATTATGGTTTTATATTTTAGATTATTGCGAGAAAGTTTGGGCTTCGCTCTGAATGCCTTGCGCAATAATAAATTGCGAACCATTCTATCGCTTCTTGGCGTGACAATTGGAATTTTTTCAATCATCGCCGTTCTTGCGGCAGTTGATTCTTTAGACCGAAAAATCAAGAGCGACATGAGTTCACTCGATAAAAATACGATGTACTTAAAAAGCTTTTCCTTCGGGCCTTCAGAAATTCCGCGTTGGAAAAGAGACCAATTTCCAGATGTAACCTATGACGAATTTCAGTATTTAAAAAGTTCGGTCAATGGAATGGACAAAGCGACTTACCAATTGTTTACCGCAAGGCAAATTGCAAAATATGACAAAAAAACCGTTAGCGATGTCAACGTAATTCCAGCCACGCACGAATTCGTTGAAATTCAGCCGATGAAATTTCAAAGTGGACGTTTTTTCAATGAATCTGAATCAAATTCAGGGACTGCGGTAATTGTGGTTGGCTATGAAATTGCGAATAGTCTTTTTGAAAACGCAGATCCCATCGGGAAAAAGATTCGTCTTTATGGGCAAAAATTTACGGTGATCGGAGTTTTGGAAAAGCAAGGGCAGGGCACTTTTGGGAATAGTAATGACACGGCAGTGTTGATTCCTGTGAATTTTATGCGAAATAAATTTGGCGATCATAACGATTCCATGACGCCAATAATCATTGTAAAACCTAATGAAGGCGTTGATGTTGATGAATTTAAAGGGGAAATTATCCAAAAATTGCGAAACAAGCGCGGGCTGAAAATTAGTCAAGAGGATAACTTCTTTATTGATGTGCTTTCTGGATTTACTGAAATGATTGATCAAATCGTCGGCGTTATGAACGGAATAGGGTGGGCAATTAGTGGATTTTCGCTATTAGTCGGAGGTTTTGGTGTTGCCAATATTATGTTCGTTTCAGTAAAAGAAAGAACCAATTTGATTGGAATACAAAAATCACTCGGAGCGAAAAATCGTTTTATTTTGCTTCAATTCTTGTTTGAAGCAATAATTCTTTGCTTAATTGGCGGATTGATCGGATTATTCTTTGTCTGGATTATCGCTTTGGGATTGACAAAGGCGCTAGATTTTGAATTCGTGCTTAGTTTTGGAAATGTAGTTTTAGGAACAGGTTTGGCAATGTTTATCGGACTTGTTTCCGGAATTCTTCCTGCAATTTCTGCTTCAAAATTAGATCCTGTAGAGGCAATTCGAACTGGAATGTAGAAGATTAGCAGGATTATTACTTACAAGTTGATGAAAAAAAGCCACAAATTCAGAAATAAAATTCATGAATTTGTGGCTAAATTATTTTAAGTAAAACTTATTATCTAACTGGATTATTTAAAATCAAATCCAAGTATAAGTTGATTTTGTCTTTCAATTCTTTTCTTGGTGTAATGAAATCCAAGAAACCGTGCTCTAACAAAAATTCTGCAGTTTGGAAACCTTCTGGTAAATCTTTTCCAGTGGTATCTCTAACAATTCTTGGTCCCGCAAAACCGATTAACGCTCCTGGTTCAGAAATGTTTACATCGCCTAACATTGCGTAAGATGCCGTAGTTCCTCCAGTTGTTGGATCTGTACAAAGCGAAATGTAAGGAATTTTAGCCTCTGCCAATTGTGCTAATTTTGCAGAAGTTTTTGCCAATTGCATTAAAGAATAAGCCGCTTCCATCATTCTCGCACCGCCCGATTTTGAAATCATCACAAACGGAATGTTGTTTTTAATAGAATGGTCGATTCCTCTTGCGATTTTTTCTCCCACAACAGCTCCCATTGAACCTCCAATGAAGGCAAAATCCATACAGCAAATCACTAAATCTCTGCCTTTTGATTTTCCAACAGCTGTTCTAACCGCATCTTTCAATTTGGTTTTGTCCATTGCGTCTTTCAATCGGTCAGAATATTTTTTAGTATCCACAAAATGTAGAGGATCCTTTGAGGTCATTTTTGCGTCCAATTCTGTGAATTCATTGTTGTCAAACAGAATTGAGAAATATTCTTTACTTCCGATTCTAACGTGAAATCCGTCCTCTGGACTTACAAAAAGATTTCTTGCTAGTTCGTCAGCATCAATAATTTTTCCGGTTGGAGATTTATACCAAAGTCCTTTTGGAACATCTTTCTTATCTTCCGTCGCTGTCGTGATTCCTTTTTCTGTTCTTTTAAACCAAGCCATAAAATTTTTGTTGTTTTGGTTCAAGGTTTAAAGTTTAAGGTTACAACGAGCAACTTTAAACTTTAAACTTTAAACTGTTTTTACAATGTATTAACGTTGTTCAAGTCTTTAAAAGCTTGCTCTAATCTTGTGTTGAAGGTAACTTCACCTTCACGCATCCATTTTCTTGGATCGTAATATTTTTTATTTGGAACTTCTTCACCTTCTGGATTACCAATTTGAGTTTTTAAGTAGTCTACATTTTTAACAATATAGTCTCTAATTCCTTCAGTGAAAGCAAATTGCAAATCTGTATCGATGTTCATTTTAATAACTCCGTAACCAATTGCTTCTCTGATTTCTTCAACAGTTGAGCCTGAACCTCCGTGGAAAACGAAATCTACTGGGTTTGCTTCTGTGTTGAATTTCTCTTGTACGAAAACTTGAGAATTGTGAAGAATTTTTGGAGTCAATTTTACGTTTCCTGGTTTGTAAACTCCGTGAACGTTACCAAAAGCTGCAGCGATTGTAAAACGAGGGCTGATTTTCAAAAGCTCTTCGTAAGCAAATGCAACTTCTTCTGGTTGTGTGTATAATTTTGAACTGTCAACATCAGAATTGTCAACTCCGTCTTCCTCGCCACCTGTAATTCCAAGTTCGATTTCAAGAGTCATCCCGATTTTGCTCATTCTTGTCAAATATTCTTTGCAGATTTCGATATTTTCTTCGATTGGTTCTTCAGAAAGATCAATCATGTGAGAACTGAACAAAGACTTTCCTGTTTCAGCAAAATGCTTTTCTGAAGCGTCTAAAAGTCCGTCAATCCAAGGCAAAAGTTTTTTTGCGCAGTGGTCAGTGTGAAGAATAACTGTTGCTCCATAAGCTTCAGCCAAAGTATGAATATGTTTTGCTCCTGCAATTGCACCAAGAATAGCTGCTTTTTCATCTGCATTAGACAAACCTTTTCCTGCATTGTAAATCGATCCTCCGTTTGAAAATTGGATAATAACTGGTGCGTTTAATTTTGCAGCAGTTTCCATAACGCCATTGATTGTGCTTGAGCCAGTTACGTTTACTGCTGGAAGTGCAAATCCTTTTTCTTTTGCATATTTAAAAATCGCTTGAACTTGATCTCCTGTAGCAACGCCTGGTTTAATATTATGCGCCATTGTGTTTTTTGTTTATAGTTAAAGGTTACAAAAATAAGAATTTCTGAAATTAGAATGGATAATTAATTCCAATATTTAATACTGAATGTCCTAAATTGTATTCTTTGAACCATCTTCCGCCCACTTCTTTGCCTGGATCATAAGTTTTAAATCCTAAGTCAAAACGAATTACGAAGAAATTAAAATCATATCTGAATCCAAATCCTGAACCAAGCGCAATATTTTCTAAAGATTTAATGCCGGTGAAAGTGTAGTCTTCATCGGTTTCATTATCTAAAACGTTCCAAATATTTCCGGCATCAGCAAAAATGGCTCCGTTTAATTTTCCCAACATCTTAAACCGAAGTTCTGTGCTAAATAAAATCTTCATGTTAGCCTCATTAAAATCATTGACACCACCGCTGCTTCCTGGGCCTAAACCATAAGATTGCCAAGCTCTAATATCATTGGAACCTCCGGCGAAATAACTTTTTGAAAACGGAATATTATTTGAGTTTCCGTAAGGTACTGCCAACCCAAAAAATGCTCGCATCGCCAATACTTTGCTATTCGATAAATCCCAATGTTTGATAAAGTCAAGCTCTCCTTTAATATATTGACTGTATTCTACTTCTAAGATTGTCTTGTTTCCGTTCTCATTCTTTGGCTGACTTGACAACCCAGAGATTAATCCCAGAAAGTTTCCTGCCGATTCTAATTTGGTCTTAAAAATCCAAAAATTATTGTCTAATAAATCGGTTTTTGTTGTTTTTGTGTAAGTGAAACTTGATGCAAAAATTAAATTGTTTTCTGTTAACCTGTTTTTTCTTTCCGAAATACTTTCAATAGCTCGCGTATCTTGCGCCGATGCTGTGATTGTTCCATTATTGACAACGTCATTTATAAATCCGTTTGTTCCTTCTTCAATTCGCAAAAAGTTATCGCCATTTTCATTCGTAAAATAATAATCAGGATTCACTTGCGAGATGTAAGCATTTGCTAAATCGTTCAGTCGTCGATACGAAGATTGATAAACATTAAAATAGTTTGATTTGTTGATGTTTTTTACATATTGAATATTAAAAAGATCAAATCGAGAGGTTACATTTCGCTTTGGGTTCCATGTGTAATACATACCTCCTGTTAAACTTTCCTTATCAAGACCAATATTTTGCTGTTTTGAAAATCCTAGACTCAGCACGGTATTCGGAATCATGTTTTTTGGGATAATTTTTTCAGTGTTAAAAGGAGAAAAAACTCTAGGGAAATTTAATTTTACGTCAGCACCGTATTCTGACAAATTGAAAAAAACGTTGTTTGGATTTGCAATTCCGTTATCTTTTGAAGAGCCAATATTTCCGCGTAGCGAAAGTTCAAGAGTTTCGGCGCCTCGAAAAACGTTTCTGAATGTTCCCGTTAAACTTCCAGCGATCCCAAATTCTTGGATGTTTGAGTGCGTGACATCTGTCGAAGCGCCAAAACTGAACTTTTTTCGGGGCATTAAATAGATATTTGTAATCAATGATTCGCCGTTTACATCAGTAGAATCCTCAATAAACTGAATACTTGGCGCAGTAAATACACGAAGATTGTTCAAATATCTTGAGGTTAATGTTCTTCTAAAGTCGGCATACGTGACTCCAGGTGTAAAAAAAACGGCATTTGTGATTGCCTTCGGCTTGTATCGTAGTCGGTCAACACTATAAATATGGTATCCGTTATAAGTTGCGCTGTCGGCCACTCTGGTAGAACTATTTGAAGTCGGGCTGTCTGTAAAAATGTTTACCTGGGTAATTTTATAAAGCTTGAAAGGTTTTGTAATAATCGTGTCGCCAGTTCTTACACTTCGGTCACTGATTTTAAGTAACATATTGGTTTTGTGATCAGTATCAATAGAATCTCCAACAAAAGTGATGTTTGTTGGCTGAAAATAATAAGCTCCGTTATTTCTAAAATTAGTCGTAATTCTTTCGCGTTCTGCTTCAAAATTCGATGCTTTAAACTGCTCACCTTTTTTTACCAGACTTTTACTTTTATTTGCTTCATACAAAGAATCTAATTCAGGAGTTGCAATTTGTCTTGTCAAAGAGTCAATGATATAAGGCTGTCCTGTATTAACGGTGTATTTTACCTGCGCTTTTTTGTTCGGGAGCGTGTCAATTTCATACGAAGCTTTAGCATTAAAAAAACCATTGTTAAAATAATAAGCTTTCAATCTTGTGGCTGATTTTTTTGCTCTGGCCTCGTCTAAAATTACTGGCGGTTCACCAGTTCTCTTTAAAAACTTATGAAAACCCGAATAAAAAAAAGAGTTGCCCAAACGTTCCACTTGTTTTTTCGAAAGTAATTTTGATAATCTTTCATATTTTCTTGGGTTATCAAGAACTTTCGCCTTAAACGTTGAATCTGGATTTTCTTTTGCAAGATTGTACATATTTAAGCGAAGATTGTAACCTAAAAAGGTGCTGTTTGGCTTTTGATAAAGAAGATTCTCAATGGACTCGTCTTTTTCAATTTTGTCATTTACCAAGATTTCATTCTTTTTTAGAAGCTTTTTTCCGTCTGGAACTCTTTTTACGGTGTCGCAGGCAGTCATTATTATTCCAATTAGAATAAATAGTGATATTTTTGTACAGATCTTTTTCAAGTGGTCAGGCATATTTAATTCAAAAATACATTTTTTTATGGTTAGTAAAAACCAAATAAAATTAATAACGAGCTTACAGCAGAAAAAATATCGCAAAGAGCACAAATTGTTTGTTGCCGAAGGCCGAAAGGTCATTCAAGAATTGCTTCAGTCTAATTTTGAATTGGAAAGCCTTTTTGCGACTTCAGCGATTTTTCAGGAATTAAATCAAAATAAAGTTACGATAGTTTCTGATGCTGATTTAAAAAAAATCTCAGCTTTAACAACGGCTAACGATTGTTTGGCAGTTTTTAAAATCCCCAATCAAAAGGAAATTAATGCTTCTGGATTGATTGTGGCTCTTGATGATATTCGAGATCCGGGAAATCTTGGGACCATAATTCGTCTCTGTGATTGGTTTGGGATCAAAGAATTAATTTGTTCTGAGGAAACTGTGGATATTTATAATCCAAAAGTGGTTCAGGCCACGATGGGTTCGATCGCGCGCGTAAACGTTTCCTACTTAAATTTGGAACACTATATAAAGGACACGAAATTTCCTGTTTTTGGAACTTTTATGGACGGAAAAAATATTTATAAAACTAATTTGCCTTCGGAAGGAATTATTGTGATGGGAAATGAAGCCAACGGAATTTCTGCTGCTATTGAAAATTTAGCCCAAAATAGATTATCTATTCCAAGATTTGGCGATTTGCAACAAACAGAAAGTCTAAATGTGGCAACCGCAACTTCGATAATTTTAAGTGAATTTAAACGAAATTGCTGATTTATTGGAATGTAAAATTAACAAAGACACCTCTTGTTTTCATAGAGCCCACGTTTCCGGTCCAAGGGGAATTTGGGTCTTCGTCACGAATAATTTCATCATTTAAACCAAAAACGCCACGAATCGACGGAGAAAACTTGAAATATTCTAAGTATAAATCAACTCCAAAACCAAGTTCGTAGTTATTTGTCCATTGTTTCATTCTAAAACGCTCGTTCAAATTATCATCTTTTGACTTCGAATTACTTCCCAAGTTTAAGGATGTAGAAACACCTCCAACCAAAAAGGGTCTGATGTTTCCTGTTCTCAATGAAGAAAATTTCAGCAACAACGGAAAGTGGATGTAAGTTGACTTTACTTGGCGTAATGCGTCAGATTCTTCCATGAATCCAGGGAAAAGTAAATCGCGTTGCGTGTAATAAAGTCCTGGTTCAAAACGGAGATCAATGTATTCGTGCAACCTTAAATTTCCGATAAGGCCAACATTAAAACCAGTCGTTCCTTTTACTTGAATATCTGGACCCACATTTTTGTAGTCAAATTTGAAATCATAAGCGTTAAATCCGAGGAAATATCCCCAGTGAACGCGCTGTTTGTCCCAATTTTCAAGGTTAATAATTGGATCACTGCTGAAAAGCCCTTTTCCAAACTGAGCGTGGCCTTGCAATGAAAGTGATAAAAGAATGATGGCAAATATTTTTTTCATACTATTTCTTAGATGCAGAATAAATTGTTGCGACTCCAAAGGTTTGTGGTTTGTCTGCAACATCTATAAACCCAATTTTTCGCAAAATATTGTTTAAAGCTTCGCCATAAGGAAAAACCGACGCAGATTCTGAAAGATAACCATAAGCAGCGTTGTCTTTTGAAAACATTTTTCCAATTAAAGGAAGGATATTTTTAGTGTAAAATGAGTAAAATTGTTTGTAAGGAGTTTTTGTTGGGTTCGAAGTTTCTAAGATAACTAAAGTTCCATTTGGTTTTAAAACTCTATAAATTTCTGAAAGTCCTTTTTCAAGAGTTTCAAAATTTCTGATTCCATAGCCAACGGTAATTGCGTCAAAAGAATTTTCTTCAAACGGAAGATTTTCTGAATCGCCCTGAACCATTTCAATTTTATCAGAAAGATTTTTTGAAGCTATTTTTTTTCGTCCAACTTCCAACATTCCAGCAGAAATATCCAAGCCGACAATTTTTTGAGCCGTGGTCTGCGATAATAAAATGGCCATATCTCCGGTTCCGGTGGCAATGTCAAGAATGTATTTCGGGTTTTTTGAAGCAACGATTTTTAAAACTTTCTTTTTCCAAGATTTATCAATTCCAAAAGAGATTACTCGGTTTAATCCGTCATAATCTGCTGAAATAGTGTCGAACATTTTTTCAACCTGCTCTTTTTTACCTAATTCTGAATCTTTATAAGGAGTGATATTCTTTGACATTTTCAATATTTTCAGCAAAGATAAACTATTATTATTCGATTACAAAAAACAGCGTTTTTAAGACTTGTTTACATTTTTTTAAGATTTCATAAACAAGAAATAACCTAATTAGGTTAGAAAAAAATTTACCAGAATTAGGCGATTGCGCGAATTATTTAATTTCTGCAATTTTACATCACGTTAAACACATAAAATTAATTATATGTTTTCAAGAAATTTAATAGCGGAACTGAAGTGGGTGTTACTGGCACTAGCGATCTCATTTCTTCTTGTGAACAGTATCAACAGTAATGCTCTTGCGAGCAATGCTGAAATTGGGGTGCCAAATACGTTCTTAGGGTTAAATTTGTTTTTGGAAATTTTAGTTTTTTTCGTCTTTTCTACCTTTGTGGTATTTGGTATTAAAGGCTTTTTTGAGATGTATTCTCAAAAATTTGCCAATGTCATTATCTTCATTTCTGGAGTTTTGATGGCAGTGGTGATATTTATTTTAAGTTATCAGATATTGTCTATAGAATAGTTATTATTCTTGGAAACATCTAATTAATGTTTAACGAAAAAACATCCTGAGCAATCAGGATGTTTTTTTTTATTTAAATTTTCGTAAAAGTCTGATAGCTGAAAGCAAATTTGTGCCTTTCATCAGCCGGATGATATTCTTCTGAAATTAAGTGCCATTTCTTCTTATCAATTTCAGGAAAAAAAGCATCAGCTTCAAAATTTTCGTGGACTCGCGTTAATTCAATCGAATCTGCAAAATCCATTCCCAGAGTGTAAATTTCTCCTCCGCCGATTATAAAAATGTCTTCGTTTTTCGGACAAACTTCAATCGCTTTTTTCATGCTGTCAACGACAATGCAACCTTCTGGATGATACTCTTTTTGACGCGTGATAATTACGTGAGTTCTGTTTGGCAACGGTTTTGGAAAGCTTTCAAAAGTTTTTCTTCCCATAATAATATAATGACCAGAAGTAATTTGCTTAAATCGTTTAAAATCATCTGGCAAATGCCAAAGTAAATCATTGTCTTTCCCAAGCGCATTGTTTTCTGCAATCGCAGCAATCATTGTAATCATATTATAAATTTTCGTTTTGGGAATTGCCGACTTTGGATTGAAGTTGATCCAGTTTTCGTTCTTGTTTCGCTACTAATTTATCGATTTGCGCACGCTCCCAGTTTTTGTTCATAAAACTATCCGTAATAAAAACCCGGATGAAGTGAAGTATGAAAAAGAAAGCCCAAGCCAAGATAACCCATAAATCCCAGTGATATTCTGGATATACTTCTAATAATCTTCTGATGATTACAATAAAAATACTTCCCACGAAAAAGAGCACGAAGTGAAAATACAAGCGTTTTTTTTGCTTAGTTCGTCTTCGGGCATATTCATAAAGTTCGTGCTGTTGATTATTGTCCATAAATGTTGAATTTGAAAATAAAGATAGTATTTAATTTTAAAATTTAAAATACGTCATCAGAAGAATGTTTAATCTTCAACCACAATTTTTATAGGAATAGTAAAAGAAGTACGAACAATAATGCCTCGAAACTTGCCAACACCCCAGCCTTTATAGAGGCTAACGATTCGAATTCCTTCTTTATCTAAAGCAGAATTAATGCTTTTCACCACATTCACATTGCTTACAGATGAATCTTTATTTACAACAAAACCTATCATAAGGCGTGCGTTAACTGGCTCGTCTTCCGGGATTACGAAGTTAGCTCCAACAAATTTATAAAAATCACCAAATCCTTTTGTTGGCTCAGGTTGTTCAAAAATCTTGTCATACGTGTGCTTTTCGCCTTTTTCATCAGTACTTTCTCCCGAAATCAAAGTGCCGTTTTCATAACTTTCAATAAAAGTAAATTTATAAGTAGCACTTGTTCCTTTCCAAACGCCTATTTTGAGACCGTTTTTTAAGTATCCTTCTGATGATTCGTTGGTGGTTTCATCTTTAAAAAATCCATTTCCTTTGATAACGGTTTGCTCGTTATTTGGATTCCAATAGCTTTCAATTTTCAAAGGGCCAGCAATTTTTAGATTTTTATCATTTTTTAAATATTCACCATCAAATTTCTTTTTACCGTTTTCATGATAAGAAATAGTGTTTCCCACCGGAACGCCATTTTCATAACTGATTATTTGCTTGATGTTTCCGTTTTCATGGAAAAAAGTAAATCCACCTTTTTCAATCAAGGTTTCGTTGCTGATTGACATTCCTCTCATCTGAAGATTTCCTGATTTATAATAGTCTTCAAATTGATATTCGTCCTGAACTAAATTATAATTTTTGATTATTCGAAAATACTTGTAATCACTTGTGGTTTCTCTCCCAAGTGAATCAAGAAACACTTTTTTATCATTTTCAATTTGGGCAAAAGTCGACAGCGACATCATTAAAAATAACGCCGAAAGCAGAATTGATTTCATAAGATGTTTTTAGAGTTTAAACAGCAACCGCGCCTTTGATATGCGGATGTGGTTCATATCCTTCCAAAGTAAAATCTTCAAATTTAAAGTCAAGAATATTTTTAACTTCAGGATTTAAAATCATTTTTGGCAACGGTTTTGGCTCGCGAGAAAGCTGTAATTCTAATTGTTCAAAGTGATTGTTGTAAATGTGGGCGTCCCCAAAAGTGTGGATGAAATCGCCTGGTTTTAAATCACAAACCTGAGCAATCATCAAGGTTAGCAAAGCATAAGAAGCAATATTAAATGGAACTCCCAAGAAAATATCAGCACTTCTTTGGTATAATTGGCAAGATAATTTTCCATCGGCAACGTAAAACTGAAAGAAAGCGTGGCACGGAGGCAAAGCAACTTTTCCATTGGCCACATTTTCTGCAAAAGATTTTGAAGTATCTGGCAAAACCGAAGGATTCCAAGCAGAAACCAACATTCTTCTGCTATTCGGATTTGTTTTTAAAGTATCAATCAATTCAGTAATCTGGTCAATTTCTTCGCTGTTCCAATTTCTCCACTGGTGTCCATAAACCGGACCTAATTCTCCGTTTTCATCTGCCCAATCATCCCAAATTTTCACTCCGTTTTCTTTTAAATAAGCGATGTTTGTTTCGCCTTTCAAGAACCAGAGCAACTCGTGAATGATTGATTTTAAATGCAATTTTTTAGTAGTAACCATAGGAAAACCTTCTGATAAATCAAAACGCATTTGGTAACCAAAAACGCTTTTTGTTCCGGTTCCGGTTCTGTCTCCTTTTTGAGTTCCTGTTTCAAGAACGTGTTTTACGAGGTCTAAATATTGTTGCATGTTTTTTGGGTTTAGGGTTTTAGGTTTAGGGTGTAAGGGAAAAACCTTTGTCTTAAGTTTGGGCGTTTATATATTTTATAAAAGAAGAAATTCTTCTTTGTAATCTTTGAATGTTTTCAAGACAAATAATTGTCTTATCTGTATTTATTATTTCTAGGTCTAAACTTAAAATTAAATGGCTTTCTAATTCGAAGCTAGAACCTGAACTAATTTGTAGAAATCGGGCAAAATCTTTCTGAGAATCCTTTGCTGCGCCTTCTGCAATATTTGATGGTATTGATATTACACATCTTTTTATCTGTGATGTTAATCCGAATTTTTCATCTTCGGGTAAAGATTTGGTCAAAAGATAAACGTCTTTCACAAGAACGCGTCCTTCTTTCCAAACTTCAAGTTCTTTAAAGTTTCTCATAATATTAATTTGTATGGCATTTAAAATATAGTAATCTCAATCAAAATCTAAGCGCAAAATCCTTAAACCTTGAACCCAATTCCCTGAACCTTCCTAAGATTCCCTCTTCGAAATTTCGTCGCGAATTTTCGCTGCTTTTTCATAATCTTCGTTTTGAACAGCACTTTCAAGTTGTTCGTGTAGTTCTGAAAGGCTGAATTTGTTGTAAGCGCTTCCTGATTCGTTGGTTTCTTCCATGCCAAAAGTTTCTGGTGCAGAAAGAACGTCGTCTAAATCTTGGTTTTCGTTGTCGCCTTCCTGCGGATTTGTTTTCAAGAAGATTCCGGCTTTGTCAAGGATGTTTTTATATGTGAAAATTGGAGCGCTGAAACGTAATGCCAAAGCAATGGCATCTGAGGTTCTTGCGTCGATAATTTCTTCGATTTTATCTCTTTCGCAAATGATACTAGAGTAAAAAACGCCGTCCACAAGCTTGTGAATGATGACTTGTTTTACCACAATGTCAAAACGTTCTGCAAAATTCTTGAACAAATCGTGCGTCAACGGACGTGGTGGTTTTATTTCTTTTTCTAATGCGATTGCAATTGATTGCGCCTCGAAAGCACCAATCACGATTGGCAGTTTTCGCTCTCCGTCCACTTCATTTAAAATCAATGCGTAAGCACCGTTTTGTGTTTGGCTGTAAGAAATTCCTTTTATGGTTAGTTTTACTAAGCTCATTTCAGATTTTAGATTTCAGATTTCAGATTTTAAACCTGAAATATATTTGGTGTTTGTTATTTTGAAATTACTATTTATTTTTTATTGCTCAAAGATATTCGACAAAGATTGGCAAAATGGTTTGCTTTCTAGCCCTGATTGCAGAGAAAATCCTTTTTTGGTGATTTTTCTTCACCAAAAAAGATTGAAACGGAAAGCAGGAATTGCCATCACTGAAAAAGCCTTAACCATTCGCTTCAAAAAAAGTTTTCAGTAATCAGTTTTTAGTCAGCAGTATTGAAATGCCTAATAAAAAACAAAAAAAGGGCTATCTGAATCTTGATATTTCTACCTAATTTCAGATAGCCCTAAGATGGACAAATTTAAAAAAATATTTATGAATTATTCGCCTTGAATTCTTTTAATTTTTCAGTCAGCTTTGGAATGATTTCAAAAGCGTCGCCAACGATGCCATAATCGGCAACTTTAAAGAATGGCGCGTCAGCATCTTGATTGATAACGACTTTCACTTTTGAAGAGTTGATTCCAGCGATATGCTGGATGGCTCCAGAGATTCCAACTGCGATGTAAAGGTTTGTCGCTACTGGTTTTCCGGTTTGACCAACGTGTTCGCTATGAGGTCTCCAGCCTAAGTCAGAAACTGGTTTTGAACAAGCAGTTGCAGCGCCTAAAACAGCTGCCAAATCTTCTAACATTCCCCAGTTTTCTGGTCCTTTTAATCCTCTTCCTCCAGAAACTACAACTTCTGCGTCAGCGATTGTTACTTTTCCGGTTACTTTTTCTACAGATTCTACTTTTACGCCAAAATCATTCTCGCCAATTGATGGTGAAAAATCTTCTTGTGATAAATTAGAAGCGCTTTCAAAAACGCCGTAAGAATTTTTAGCAAGGCCTAAAACTTTAACGTCTGTGCTGATTTCAGTAATATTGAAAGCTTTGTTTGAAAATGCATTTCTCTTTACTTGAAAAGGAGATGTGCTTACTGGCAAACCAACAACATTTGAAGCGTAACCTGCGTCAAGGCCTACAGCAACAAGCGGTGCCAAATAAAGGCTATCTGTTGTTGAAGAAAGCAAAACTACTTTTGTTCCTTCTTTTTGAGCAGCTTGCTTGATGACATCAGCATATGCTTTTGCTGTAAATTTTGATAATTTATCATCACTTACTTTCAAGACTTTATCTACTCCATATTTTGATAATTCAGAAACATCACCAGCGTTAATGGTAACTGCGGTAACGGTTGTTCCTAAAGCTTCTGCTACTTTTTTACCGTATGAAGCCAATTCGAAAGCAACTTTCTTGAATTTTCCTTCTGCAGATTCTGCGTATATTAATATTGACATAATTTTTTAAATTTAAAGATTGAAAAATTTAAGCATTTAAAGATTTCAAAAATTCGTAATTCGTAATTTTTAATTCGTAATTAAATTACTTTAGCTTCGTTATGCAAAAGGTTGATAAGTTCATCCAAATTGTCTGGGCTGATTAATTTTACCGCAGATTTAGGAGCTGGTTTTTCAAATTTCACCGCTTTTGTGTTTGAAGAAGCGTCAACTGGCTCAAGAATTGTCAAGGCTTTTGTTCTTGCCGTCATGATTCCTCTCATATTTGGGATTCTAAGGTCTTTTTCTTCAACCAAACCTTTTTGTCCACCGATGATTAATGGCAATTCTGTAGCAACAGTTTCTTTTCCGCCGTCGATTTCTCTTGATGCTTTTACTGAAGTTCCATCAACTTTAATATCGGTACAAGAATTTAAGAAATTCATTCCGGTAATTCCAGCAATCATTCCCGGAACCATTCCACCGTTATAATCTAAAGATTCTTTTCCTGCGATTACAAGGTCATAACCGCCGTTTTTGATTACTTCAGCCAATTGTTTTGCTACGAAAAATCCGTCTGTTGGATTTGCGTTCACACGAATCGCTTCGTTTGCGCCAATTGCCAATGCTTTTCTTAAAGTTGCTTCTGTTTCTGGACCGCCAACGTTAACTACGGTAACATTTGCGCCCTGTTGTTCTTGGAACCAAATTGCTCTTGTTAAACCAAATTCGTCGTTAGGATTTATTACGAAAGAAACTCCGTTTGTGTCAAATTCTGAATCGCCATTCGCAAAATTAATTTTTGAAGTAGTATCAGGAACGTGACTGATGCAAACTAATATTTTCATTTTATATAAAATTATAGTGTTGATTTATTTTAGGCTCCGAAATTAAGGATTTTTATTCAAATAAAAAACTATGCACGCATAATATTCTTATAATTTTTGCGGAACTATTTCGTTTTCGAGAGCTGTTTTGTGGTTTTTAGTAGATTTTGGAACGAAGATTTAAAAAGCAATAAAATTAAATTTGGAAGCTGATTTCGTTATAAATTCAACATTTTTCAAAGTTACTTTACGTCTAATTTCATCAAATTTCTGTTGTGAACTGCAAAGTTTTTTGATTCGTATAATTTTTTTGCCACTTCATTATGGCCTTCAATTTCCAGATAAATAATTTTTAAAGAAAGCAATTTTGCTTGTTCGTGGATAAAATCTAAAGCCGATTTTCCAATTCCTTGTCCTCTTGCTTTAGACGAAATATACAATTCGTCTAAAAACGCAATCGTTCCTTTATATTCAAAGCTGAAAATGAAAGTCAGGATTACGTAGCCCACAATTTCTCCGTCGGAAAAAATCAGCCAGCATCTTCCCAAATGCGGATTTTCTAAAAATTCTAGAAACAAAGCTTTTGAAATTACAATGTCAATTGGATAATTGTCAATAGCATAAAATTCCTGCATCATCGGAACAATTGTCTCGATATCTGAAGTTTGTAAAGGTTTGAATTGAGTCATTTTTTGTGTTTTTTTACAGGCAACAATTCCCCCTTTGGGGGTTAGGGGGCTAGATTCTTCAAAATAACCTCCGTCGCATTTTTATTCATTTCCACAAAAGTCTTAGAAATATGTCCTTTTTCAAACCTTTCATCGTCGTTCTGAATCAAGAAATCCAACGTTTCTTCCAATTCTTTTTTGGTTTTTACCGAAATACATCCGCCCATATTTACCAAAGCAACGGCCTCGGAAAACTTCTGAAAGTTTGGACCAATTACTATCGGAATCCCAAAAGTCGCGGGTTCCAAAATATTATGCAATCCTGAAGTCCCAAAACCTCCACCGACGTAAGCAATATCGGCATAGCTGTAAATTTTGGTCAGAATACCAATGGTGTCGATTATAAAAACGTCAAATTCAGCTACGTTTTTGTTTTTCATTTCTGAAAATAAAATTACTTTTTTAGAAATACTTTTCTTTAAATCCTCGATTTGGTCTGGTTTTACGTTATGTGGCGCCAAAATAAATTTTACTCCGTAAGAATTTGTATTTATAAAATCGGCCAAATTATTTTCGTCTTTCGGCCAAGTGCTTCCGGCAACAATTGTGAGTTTGTTATCCTTAAATTTTTCTACAAAATCTAACGTATTATCTCTTTCTAAAATCTTTGAAACTCGGTCAAAACGTGTGTCACCATTGACTTTTACATTATTGAAACCTATTTTCTGCAAGAGTAATTTTGAGCTTTCATTTTGCACAAAAAACATCTTGAAAGTTGCCAAAGCTTTTCGGTAAAAACCGCCATACCATTTAAAGAACACTTGGTCTTCCCTGAAAATTCCTGAGAATAAATAGGTAGGAACATTTTTCTGTTTTAATTCGTTCAGATAATTTGGCCAAAATTCATATTTGATGAAAAAAGCCATTTCGGGATGAACCAATTTTATGAATTCTCTAGCATTGTTTTTTGTATCCAAAGGAAGGTAAACAATCACATCTGCGGCAGTCGAATTTTTTCTGACTTCATAACCAGAAGGCGAAAAGAAAGTCAGCACAATCTTGTGATTTGGATATAAAATACGAATCTTTTCCATTACCGGAAGTCCTTGTTCAAACTCGCCAAGTGAAGCAGAATGAAACCAAATCGTCTTATCTTTTGGCCCGATTTTGCCTAAAGTTTTGAAAACGTTTTTTCTTCCGTTTACGAAAAGTTTCATTTTTGGACTGAAAAGCGCAACTATTTTTAAGGCAAAACCCGCAATGATTACTAATAAATTGTAGAGAAAAGACATAAGACCAGTTTTGAATTGCGAAAATACATTAGTTTGTAATAATAACATTGCTTGACCAACGTTTAATTTAGTAATTTTGCGTGTTTTAAATTCAAATTTAGATGAAAAAAATTCAAATGGTTGACTTAAAAGGTCAATACGAAAATATAAAAGAAGCGGTAAATGCTTCAATTCAAGAAGTTCTGGACACCAACACTTATATCAATGGTCCTGAAGTTCACAAATTCCAAAAAAGTTTAGAAGATTATCTTGGCGCAAAACACGTAATTCCGTGTGCAAACGGAACTGATGCTTTGCAAATCGCAATGATGGCGCTGGATTTAAAACCTGGCGACGAAGTAATTACGGCTGATTTTACATTCGCTGCAACTGTTGAGGTTATCGCGTTATTGCAATTGACTCCGGTTTTAGTTGACGTGGAAATGGATACTTTTAATATTTCTATTGAAGCTATTAAAAAAGCAATTACGCCAAAAACGAAAGCGATTGTTCCGGTTCATTTGTTTGGTCAAGCTGCAAATATGGAAGCGATTATGCAATTGGCTTCGGAACATAATTTATACGTAATTGAAGACAACGCGCAAGCAATTGGAGCCGATTATAGATATTTTGACGGAAAGAAAAAGAAAGCTGGAGTTATCGGTCACGTGGCTTCGACGTCATTTTTTCCATCTAAAAACTTAGGTTGCTATGGCGATGGAGGTGCGATTTTTACAAACGATGATGATTTGGCGCACAAACTTCGCGGCATTGTGAACCACGGAATGTATGTTCGTTACCATCACGATGTTGTGGGCGTAAATTCTCGTTTGGATAGTATTCAAGCGGCGGTTTTAAATGCAAAATTGCCAAAATTAGACGAATACAATGCAGCGCGTCAATTGGCGGCTCAAAAATACAGCCAAGCTTTGGCAAACCACAAAAACATCGTAACACCTTATATTGCTGGTGAAAGAGATTCTCACGTTTTCCACCAATATACTTTGAGAATTGTTGACGCAGACCGCGATGGTTTGATGCAACACCTTTTAGATAAAGGAATTCCGTGTGCGATTTATTACCCGATTCCTTTGCACAGCCAAAAAGCATATTTGGATTCTCGTTACAAGGAGGAGGATTTTCCGGTGACAAATCAATTGGTAAAAGAAGTTATCTCGCTGCCAATGCACACTGAATTAGACGACGAACAGATTCAATTTATTACAGATTCGATTTTAGAATTTTTAAAATAAATAAATAATAAGGTAAAGCCACGAATTCACGAAATACAATTACATTCGTGAATTCGTGGTTTTTAAATTATAAGCAAAATGAAAATACTTGTAACTGGAGGTTTAGGTTTTATTGGTTCTCACACTGTTGTTGAATTGCAAAACGAAGGTTTTGAAGTTGTAATTGTTGACAATCTTTCTAATTCAACTGAAAATGTTTTAAACGGAATTATTGCAATTACTGGAAAGCGACCAACTTTTGAAAAATTAGATTTAAGAGAAAAAGCTTCCGTTCAAGATTTTTTTAAAAAGCATTCAGATGTTTCTGGCGTAATTCATTTTGCAGCTTCAAAAGCAGTTGGAGAAAGCGTTGAAAATCCATTACTTTATTATGAAAACAACTTAAATCCGTTAATTTATATTCTTCAGGAACTGCAACAAAAAGAGAAAGCTAATTTTATTTTTAGTTCTTCTTGTACGGTTTACGGTCAAGCCGAAAAAATGCCGATTACAGAAAATGCTCCGATTCAATCAGCTAATTCTCCGTATGGAAATACGAAGCAAATTGGAGAAGAAATCATTCAAGATGTAGCGAGAGTTTCTAATATCGATGCCGTTTTATTGCGTTATTTTAACCCAATTGGAGCACATCCTTCAGCAGAAATTGGAGAATTGCCAAATGGAGTTCCTCAAAATTTGGTGCCGTTTATTACACAAACCGGGATTGGTTTGAGAAAAGAATTGTCTGTTTTTGGTTCTGATTATCCGACAACCGACGGAACTTGCATTCGTGATTATATTCACGTTGTTGATTTGGCAAAAGCACACGTTATTGCTTTGAAAAGATTGATTGAAAGTAAAAATGAATCAAAAGTGGAAACATTTAATATTGGCACTGGAACTGGAAGTACAGTTTTAGAGGTCATCAAATCTTTTGAAAAAGTAAGCGGTCAAAAACTGCAGTATAAATTAGTCGATAGGAGAGAAGGCGATGTGATTGAAGCTTTTGCAGATACTGAAAAAGCCAACGCAATTTTAGGTTGGAAAGCGGAATCCACTTTAGATGAAGCTGTAGAATCTGCTTGGAAATGGGAGAAAAAGATTAGAAGCTAGAAAAAAATGTAACGCAAAGAAGCGCTAAGTTTTTTGCAAAGTTTACAAAGCTTTTATGAAACCGTGTGGAATAAAACTTAATTATTTGTAAATTAGCTACATAAATAAATTATTATGGACACGCGATATAGAAAAAATGAGTTGATGGAATGGCTTTCAAAATTGGAAGAGCCAGAGGTTTGGTATCAAATTTCAAAAATCAAGGAAGAATCTGAATCTGAAAAAGAACCGGAATTCGATTTTGATAAAGAATTTGAAAATGGATATACGCCGGAGGAAGCGAAAGCAGAATCGATAAAAAGAATTAGAGAATGGTGGGGGAAATAAAGGTAATTTATACTCCCGAAGTTATTTCCTATTTAGACGATTTGGTTCAGATTTTATATAAAAAGGACTACTTTGGTTTTATTGAATCTGCCGAAGGTTATGTTGGCAATATTTATGATTCAGTTCCAGAGAATCTCAAATCAGATAATTATAAATCCGCTCCAGACGAACTAAAATATCTTGGCTCAAAATATATTTTTTATAAAGCCAATTCAAGAACACTTTGGTACATATTTTTCGAAAACAAAAATGAAAAATATATTATTACCGGAATTCTTAATAGTCATTCTGAAGATGCGAAATATTTATAAAATAAAAAATCCCAAGCGTTAACTTGGGATTTTTTTATATTCGAAAAAATGATCATGCTGAAAAAGTTTCCACGCTTTTGTCAATTTTATTTACCAATCCAACCAATACTTTTCCGGGACCAACTTCTGTGAATGACGTCGCTCCGTCGGCAATCATTTGTTGAACAGATTGTGTCCACTTTACTGGAGCTGTCAATTGAATGATTAAGTTTTTCTTGATTTCGTCAGCACTTGAAACCGCAGTTGCCGGCACGTTTTGATAAACTGGACAAATCGGAGTTGAAAAAGTTGTGTTTTCGATCGCTGCAGCTAATTCTTCTCTTGCAGGTTCCATCATTGGCGAGTGAAAAGCACCGCCAACTGGCAAAATCAAAGCGCGTTTTGCACCTGCCGCTTTCATTGCTTCGCAAGCTTCTTCAACTGCTGAAGTTTCTCCCGAAATCACCAATTGTCCTGGGCAGTTGTAATTTGCTGCAACCACAATTCCGTCGATTGAAGCGCAAACATCTTCTACGATTTTATCTTCTAATCCAAGAACGGCCGCCATTGTTGAAGGCTTGATTTCACAAGCTTTTTGCATTGCAATTGCTCTTTGTGAAACTAATTTCAGTCCGTCTTCAAAAGATAAAGCTCCGTTGGCAACTAATGCTGAAAATTCACCAAGCGAATGTCCGGCAACCATTTCTGGCTTGAAATCTTCGCCTAAAGTTTTGGCAAGAATTACAGAATGCAAGAAAACAGCTGGTTGCGTCACTTTTGTTTCTTTTAATTCGTCTGCAGTTCCTTCAAACATGATATCTGTGATTCTAAAACCTAAAATTTCATTGGCTTTTTCGAACAATTCTTTTGCTAATTCTGAGGTTTCGTAAAGGTCTTTTCCCATTCCTGTGAATTGGGCTCCTTGACCTGGAAATACGTATGCTTTCATTTTAAATCGTTTAGTTTTGTGGAACAAAAATACTATTTATTCTTTAGATACTGATTTACCTTGATGTCAAAATATGTGGTGTCGTACATCGGAGTCATCGAGTAAAAGAACTTTTTTCGAGCTTCGGCTTCCGTTGGAATCTTGACGCATTTGAGGTCTTTTTCTAAAATCTTCCAAATCATTTCGGTACAAAATAACTCAGAATCATCGTCATAATCTCCTTTGTGATCAAACGGAATATGTTTTTGAAGGTAGATTTTGGCTAAAGAAGTGACTTTTAAACCAATTTCCGGATCGGAATTTTTAAGTCGTGTAATCACAATTTTCTCCGGAAAAGAAGATTTTAAAAATGTTTTTAAGGGTTGGATTTGCAATCCGTCAATATCAGTAACATCTGAAGAAAGTGAATGAATTACGAATAGAGAGTCGTTACGTTTGGTGATAATTCCCGCGTGCGTCACGTCGATGATACTGTCGTTTAACTCTTCGGAAATATAATCGCTGAAGAAACCAAAACCTCTTCTTAAAATAAAATCACCTTCTTTAATTTGAGAAATTTCGGTAGGTGAAAGTCGTGTTATCGCTTCATTTTTTACAATTGCTACCTGTTCTGATCTTCGGTCAAAAAAGAAAAATGCTTTGTAAATAAAGAAAGAAAAAACAAAAAGCATTACTAAATAAAGGATAAATTTCTTCATTATAGTAATGCTTTTAAATGTTTGGCAAGATTATTCAGCTACAGTTGTGTCAGCTGGCATCTCTAAGTCTTCAGTCGGCATGCTAGTCGTATCTTCTGATTCCATATCAGCTTCAGTACCTTTTGCTCCACCTTCTTTATTCATGTTTTCTTTGTCGATAGTCACTTTCCATTTTCCGTCCACTTTCACAAGCTGTAAAGTTTGTTCTGCAGTAGCCGGCTCTTTTGGATTGCTGATTTTATATTTTACAGTTGCTTTGTCTTCCTTAACTTCTGAAGAGATGATTTCCACTTTTGCGTCAGCGTTTTTCATTTCTTCTTTTTTGCCTGCAACCATTGACTCCATCATTCCAATTAATTGAGCAGTTTGCTCGTCGCAATATTCTTTTGCCTCTTTAAATTCTCCTTTGTTTACATGGTTAAGGAATTTTTCAGCTACTGCTTCCGGGTTGCTGTCGTTAGAGCAAGACGCTAAAAAACCAAAAGATACAAATGCTATAAGCATAAAAGTTTTGTTAGCAATGTTTTTAAAATTTGTCTTCATAAATTGATTGTTAATGTTTATGTAAAAGTAAAGAATTTTCACATAATTTAAGTCTCTGGAACAAAAATGTTTTAAAAGCAAAAAAAACTGGCAATTGATGGCCAGTTCTTTTAAGCATGGACGATCATATTAAAGGACAAAATAGGCATTTTTTACCGGCTGAATGTGGTGTAACTGCGAATCAATTGGGTCAGGTAATTCTTCAAATTCATCTCTAAATTCATTTACCATTTGAACCAAATTCTTTTCAATTGCCGAAGATATCGTAGTCATTGGCGTGTCAGTAGGCCTATTTTCAAACGGATCTTGCAGATGAATTGCCATTTTTTCAATCAAGAAGAAAGCTCCTGCAATGGTGATAACCAATGGAATTTGAAATATTCCAACCAAATTAGTGAATCCAAAAGGCAATAACATTATAAATAGACAAAGCGTAAATCGGATGTACATGCTATATGTGGTGGGAAAAACGGTGTTTTTAATTCGCTCACATTTTCCCATTGAGTCACAAAGGCGCGTTAATGTGTTGTCGATTTCCACTTGCTGGTATCGGTTGATTTTTCCTTTCTCATTTGCAATTTTTATTGCTCTGGAATGTAAAATCAAGATGGCATTTGGTACGTGCTTGTGCTTTCTGACGTATCTAAATTCGTCTTCGGTAAGTAAAGATTTTATTGGTTTAAGCGGATCTTTTCCTCTTAAAGAATTGGCAAGGCTGTAACACCAAGCAGCCTGTCTTCTGGCGTAATTTTCTTTAAATTCATTCGCTTCGATTGAAAAGTCAGGGTCTTTGTAAAACCCCATGACTTGCCTTATCAATGTTCTGGAATCATTTACAATTGCGCCCCAAATCATTCGAGCTTCCCACCAACGGTCATAGGCCTGATTCGACTTGAATGCTAATAATAAGGAAATAATTGTTCCAATAATCGTGGGTACGGCAATGGGAATGTTCATTGCTTTTGCATCAAAATAGATGTGAAATAGTTCAAACGCCACAACATAAATTGCTACTAAGATGAGCTCAAATTTTATTTTTCCGAGGACGTATCGCATCGGGATTTTCTTTTTTAATAGCATACCGTTTCTTTTTTAAATTATATTCTCTTTCATTACACCAGCTCTTCGTAAAGCGATAAAACTGGCAATCCTAAACTCTCATTAATACTAATTTTTTCTTTTTTTGACAGCTTTATTTTCTCGGGTTTTCTGGTTTGAATCAATAGATTGATTTCGTTTTTTACAATTGCTTCTGAAAGCTGTGGGTTGATTTCTTCTAAGTCTTGGCTTTCAAAAATTTTGGCCTGACTCACGATTCTAAAATCAAATTGCCCTTGCGTTAATTGCTGTAAATCCTCGGCTTGCAGTCTAGATTTAGTTTGTTCCAAATACATTGCTTTGTTTAATTCTTGCTCTTCAAAATTAGAATTCAAGTGAAGAATCGGACATTTGCAATTGCCTAAAATTTGAAGAAACTGTTTGTGTATTTTTTTTTCAGCACTTTTATAGGAAGGTGTCAAAATAACTAATCCAGCGTGAAGATGTTCTAATAAATTGCGCGTCAGTGGTGCCGAGATTCCATATTGGTTATGCAATTTAAAAGTACAATTTTGCGAAACCGCCACTAAATTTCTAGAAGCTTCTAATATATTTTTTTGGGAGATATTTAGTTCGTTTTTAAAACATCTTAAAAAGAAAGCACCAGATTCAGTATTAGGGACGTCGCAAATCTGAAGCAATATTACAGCGCAACGTTGTCCTTTTGATTGTTTTATGGCCGTTTTTACAGCATTAAGAGTATCTGCATGAAGCGTCGTTGGGATTACTATGTTTTTCATATGTATAATTACTTTGATTACTATACATACAAAATACGGGTTCCAAAATTAGAGTGAGTTTAGATTAAAATTAGAACTTCCTAAGATTTTACATTAGAGTTTCTAATTTTAGTCTTGTCAAAAATAATATTCACAACGGTGCCTTTTCCAGTTTCAGAATTAATCTGAAGTTCGCCGTTGTGCATCCTGATAATTTTCATGGCCAAGGGAAGTCCGAGCCCATAACCATTGTACTTAGACGCTGTCTTTCCTCGGAAGAAAGGCTCGTATAGATAAGGAATATCTTCGGGTGGAATTCCAATGCCAATGTCAGTTATAGCAATTTTAATCGTTTTTTTATCTGCAAACAGCGACACAAAAACCTCATCATTATCAGAGTATTTTACGCCGTTTGAAATAATATTGTTCAAGGCCAATTCTAACAATGGGCGATTGCAGGCGATATTTAAAAGCGACTCATCCTCTGGAATGTCATTCAATTTAATATTCACCCGATTGTTTGGATAAATTTTGTCAATTGAGCACTTAGCGTCTAAAAGAAGTTCATCAATTCTAGCAATATCTAAAACCTGTTTTGTACCGTCATAACCGGTTTGTGTTAGTTTTAGCAAACCTTCGGTAAGATTACCTAGTTTTGACGCCTGTTTATTGATGGTTTCCAACGAAGAAATATATTCTGAAGTTTCTCGGTCTTTCAAAAGCATAATTTCGGTTTCGGCGATGATTGTGGTAATCGGTGTTTTTAATTCATGTGAAGCATTGTTTATAAAATTAGCCTGAATTTCAAACGAAGTCTCCAATCTGTCTAACATGTCATTAAACGTTTTTGTTAAATCAGAAATCTCGTCCTCACCATCGGTGAGTGGAAGTCTGTTATGCAAATTAGAAGCGCTAATTCGTTTCACCTCGTTAGTGATTCGCGCCATTGGGTCTACAACTCTTTTTGCCAAAAACCTCCCGAAAAAATAAGCTAGCACGACAAAAGCCAATCCGCCAAAACCTAAAATCTGTATAATGTAAATAGCGCTTAGGCTACCTCGTCTGTCTTTTGCGGTGACAATAACCATGTATTTTTGACTCGATTCTTGAAAAATTTGGCCATAAAAATAGCGGTTATCATTTTCAATCCAGCTGCTTCCGGTTTTCATTACTTTAGAATAAAAAGAAGCAGGAAGGTCCAAATTTGTATTGTATTCAAAGCTCTCGCTTCCGTTCACTTTTAAAACGAAATCTTTCTCATCGATCAATTCTTCCAATCCTTCTTTCTTAAATTCCTGGAAATATTTTGCCTTTAAAGTATCGTGTTGGTAATAAATTGACGAAGCGACTTTTGCTCTGTCCTGAAGCCTTTTCAAGAAATGGTATTGGTTGTTTTGCTTAAATAAAAAGAAAACCACCACGCTCAAAAGTAGCGTGCTGAAGCAAGAAAGTGCGATGTAAGTAAACGTTATTTTCTTTCTAATTTGCATTAAATTGGTCGCATTACATAACCCAAACCTTTCATCGTGTGGATTAATTTATTTTGAAAAGGTTTGTCAATTTTATTTCTAACGTAGTTAATATAAACGTCAACAACATTGGTATTCATGTCAAAATTAATGTCCCAAACGTTGTCAAGCAACTGTTCTCGAGATAAAATTGTTCCCGCATTTTTTGCCAGATAATACAAAAGCTTAAATTCTTTTGCCGTTAAAACGATCGATTCTCCGTTTCTTTTTACTGATTTTGAGCGTCCGTCGATCTCCAGATCGTCAATAGAAATAATATCATTTGGTTTGTGATCTTGATTTGAACGTCTTGCCAAAGCGCTAATTCTGGCTTGCAATTCGCTGAATTTAAACGGTTTTGCCATGTAATCATCGGCGCCAGCGTTTAATCCAGTAACGACATTTTCTGTAGTTCCAAGCGCAGTCAAGAGCAAAATCGGAACAAAATTTTTAGCAGCGCGCAATCTCCTGCAAATCTCAATTCCGTTAATATCCGGAAGCATAATGTCTAAAATAACGACGTCAAAAGAGTGATTCTGAATCATTTCCAAAGCCGTTTTACCGTCCATCGCCACGCTTACTTCGTTATTGTTTTCAGAAAGTCCTTTCCTAATTATGGATAGCAAATTCGGTTCATCTTCAACGACAAGTAACTTCATGCAGGGGATTTTTAACGTTTAACAAACAAAAATAAGCATTGAGTTCTTAAAGTTATGCAAAACAATTTAGAATCAGACATTTTTGCTATATTCCTAATATAACTGGAATAGAAGAATCAGATGCAATTTTTTTAAGAAGTTTTACTCTGAAATAATCAAAAAAAAAGTGCCCAAAAAAGGCACTTTGTATATTTTATGAAATGATTTTTAGTATTTTACCAAAACCAATTTTGCGGCTTCTTTTGCTCGTTCCACAACTTCTTCAATGTTGGTTTCCAAAGTATCAGAAGTCAGCGCAACGCCCATTCTTCGGTAAGGTCTTGTCGTGGGTTTTCCAAAAATTCTGAAATCGGTTTTAGCTAATCCAGCGATATTCTCCAAACCTTCATAACTCGGATTCGATGAATTTTCTGAAGCCAAAATCACAGCGCTCGCTCCAAATTTTTCTAACGTAATTTCAAAAATCGGAAGGCTTAAAATCGCACGAAGATGCAATTCAAATTCATTAAAATTCTGCGTTCCCGCTAAAGACACCATTCCGGTATCGTGCGGTCTTGGAGATAATTCTGAAAAATAAACGCCATCATCTGCCAAGAAAAATTCAACGCCAAAAAGTCCCGCGCCACCAAGAGCTTCGGTAACTTTCTCGGCCATATCTTGAGCTTCGAATAAATCTTTGTCCGAAATTCTTGCCGGTTGCCAGCTTTCTTGATAATCGCCACGTTCTTGCCTGTGCCCGATTGGAGCGCAAAACAACGTCGGATTATTATTTTGGGTAACCGTCAAAAGCGTGATTTCTGAATTAAATTTTACAAATGCTTCCACAATCACTTCCACGACATCGCCACGAGAGCCTTCCACCGCATAATTCCAAGCTTTTTCAATATCGTCTGGCGTTTTGATAGTCGATTGTCCTTTTCCGGAAGAAGACATCAAGGGTTTTACTACGCAAGGAATTCCGACTTCTTTTACAGCATTTTGAAGTTCTTCTGATGAGGTTGCATATCTGTAATTGGCTGTTTTTAAACCTAATTCCTTTGAAGCCAAATCACGAATTGCTTTTCTGTTCATCGTAAAATTCGCCGCCTTCGCGGAAGGAACTACGGTGATTCCCTGTTTTTCATAATCATAAAAACGCTCGGTGCGAATCGCCTCAATTTCTGGTACGATAAAATCTGGTTTGTGTTTCGCTACGATTTTGTCCAAGGCCTCTCCGTCAAGCATGTTGATGACTTCAAAACCGTGCGCAACCTGCATTGCCGGTGCGTTTTCATAACTGTCAACAGCAATCACGGTTTGCCCGATGCGTTGTGCTGCGATGACAAATTCTTTTCCTAATTCTCCGGAACCGAGTAATAGTATTTTTGACATAGTTTATAAATAGTTTAAGGTTCAAAGTTTAAGGTTTTGGATAACTTTAAACTTTGAACCTTAAACTTTAAATGATTTTATATTTAAGCTAAAGCTTCTTTTATTCTTTTCAAGGCTTCCGTTAAAATTTCTTCGCTAGTCGCGTAAGAAAAACGGATGCAGTTTGGATTTCCAAATGCGTCTCCGGTTACAGTTGCCACATTAGCTTCTGCCAAAAGATACATAGAAAAATCGTCAGCGTTTTTGATTTCAGTTCCTCTCAAGGTTTTTCCGAAGTAAGAAGAAACGTCTGGGAAAACATAAAATGCACCTTCAGGAACGTTCAATTTTAATCCAGGAATATCGTTGATCAAGCGAACAACCAAATCTCTACGGCCTTTGAAAGCAGCAACCATATCATTCAAAACACTTGGATCAGCGTCAACCGCAGTAATCGTAGCTCTTTGCGCAATTGAATTTGCACCGCTCGTTACTTGTCCTTGCATTTTTGTACACGCTTTTGCGATAAATTCTGGCGCTCCAATATAACCGATTCTCCAACCTGTCATTGCGAAAGCTTTTGCCACTCCGTTTACGGTAATTGTTCTGTCAAACATTCCTGGAATCGAAGCGATACTGCAGAAAGTTCCAGAAAAATTGATGTGTTCGTAGATTTCATCAGCTACCACAAAAATATTTGGATATTTTTCCAAAACTTTTGATAAAGCAGTCAATTCTTCACGGCTGTAAACAGAACCACTTGGATTACAAGGAGAGCTGTACCAGATCATTTTTGTCTTTGGCGTAATCGCAGCTTCTAATTGTTCTGGCGTAATTTTAAAATCACTTTCCACAGAAGTTGGAACTTCCACAGGAACACCACCAGACATTTTTACGATTTCAAAATAGCTCACCCAGTAAGGCGCCGGAAGAATTACTTCGTCTCCGTCGTTTAGCATTACTTGGGCAATATTGTATAAGGCTTGTTTGGCACCAGTCGAAACGACTACGTTTGCTGGTTTGTAATCTAAATTATTGTCTCTTTTAAATTTTCTGCAAATCGCTTCTTTAAGTTCAACATATCCGTCAACTGGGGAATATGTGCTGTAGTTTTCATCGATTGCTTTCTTTGCCGCTTCTTTGATGAAATCTGGCGTATTGAAATCTGGCTCGCCTAAACTCAAGCTAATAATGTCTTTTCCTTGTGCTTTTAGTTCTCTGGCCAATGCTGCCATTGCCAATGTTTGTGAAGTTGATAAGCTGTTAATTCTATCCGATAAATGGTTCATTGAATAAGGGTTTGTAGTTTATGGGTTTTGTAGTTAATTATGCCATTGCAGGATTTTGTCCCAAATCTCTCAAGTGTTTAAAGTGAGCAATAACGGCACCTCGCATCGTTTTAAATTCGTGATACGGAAGGTTACATTCTTTAGCCGTTTCTTTCACAATTTCAGCAATTTTGCCATAATGAACGTGACTGATGTGCGGGAAAATGTGGTGCTCAATTTGGTGGTTTAATCCGCCGGTAAACCAGTTTACGATTTTGTTTTTTGGAGCAAAATTTGCCGTGGTATACAATTGGTGGATGGCCCAAGTATTTTCAATTTCACCTATCTCATTCGGAACTGGATTTGTAGTTTCATCCACAACGTGCGCCAATTGGAAAACGATGCTCAAAATTAATCCAGCGGTGTAATGCATTACAAAAAATCCAATCAAAACTTTCCACCAAGCGATTCCAATAATCATAGGAAGTACTAACCAAACCGAAACATAAATGATTTTAGTAATTACCAAAACCGTCCATAATTTAGTCGGACTTTGTGGTTCTCCGTAGGATAATTTTCGTTTTAAATACGCTTTCATTTGCTTAAAATCCGTAGTCAAAGCCCAGTTAAAAGTCAATAATCCGTAAAGAAAAACAGAATAATAATGTTGGAATTTATGAAAACGGTGCCACTCTGCTTCTTGCGTAAAACGGATAATTCTTCCCGCATCTAAATCTTCGTCATGACCGTGAATATTGGTATAAGTGTGGTGCAAAACATTGTGCTGTACTTGCCAATTGTGAACATTTCCGGCCAAGATATAAATGCTTCCGCCCATAAATTTGTTCAGCCAAGTTTTATTCGAGTAAGAACCGTGATTTCCGTCGTGCATTACGTTCATACCAACGCCTGCCATTCCAATTCCGATGACAATCGAAAGTAAAAGCATTACCCAAAAAGGCATTTGCAACGTTAGAATTAAAAAGTATGGCGTCAAGAAAAGCACAAACATGATAACTGCTTTCAAGTGCAGTTTCCAGTTTCCAGTTTTTTTGATATTATTTTCCTTAAAGTAATTATTCACGCGAGAATTCAGCGTTCTAAAAAACTTCAGGCTGTCTTGTTTAGAAAAAGTAGGAATGTTGGTATTCATATATAATTTATAATTATTCAAAATAGAAGTTCAAAGGTAAATATTCTTAATTATGTAAACGCTGAAAAAGCCAAAAAATTTCAATGAGAATTGATTACTTTTGTGACCCGAGGCTTTAAAGCCGAATCGAACGAAGTTAAAATTATTAAAATGGAAGAAATCCTAAAATATTTCCCTAATCTAACTGATATTCAGAAGCAACAGTTTCAGAAATTGGAAGAATTATACCAAGATTGGAACGCAAAAATCAACGTTATTTCACGCAGGGATATTGATGAATTATATACAAAGCACGTGCTTCATTCTTTGGCAATTGCAAAAATCCAAGAGTTTGAACCCGGAACTTATATCTTAGATGTAGGAACTGGCGGTGGTTTTCCAGGAATTCCGTTGGCGATTTTGTTTCCCGAAACTAGATTTTATCTCATTGATGTAATTGCCAAAAAGATAAAAGTAGTTCAAGCCGTTGCCGAAGCATTGGAATTGAAAAACGTAAAAGCAGAACAAATTCGTGCTGAAAATATAAAAGGAGATTTCGATTTCATCGTGAGTCGTGCGGTTACAAATATGCCAGATTTCGTATCTTGGATTAAAGATAAAATCAAAAAACAAAACAAACACGAGCTTAAAAACGGAATTTTATATTTAAAAGGAGGCGATTTGACCGAAGAATTAAAAGACTTTCCAAAAGCTACAGAATACAATATTTCAGAGTTTTTTGACAATGAGTTTTTTGAAACAAAAAAAGTTGTTCATTTGCCATTGAAGTTTAAAGTATAAAAATCAACTATATCTATTTTGTCTTATGAATGAAATTGATGGCGCTTTAAAAAATTTCAAACAATTTGAAATAAATGAAGAGAAAGCGAAAATTGCGGAATATAAACTAGCTTATGAAATCATTCATGAGAATTATCCGATAACTGTAGTCAAAAATGTGGCTTCCAAAACAACAAGGATTTTGCTTATTCTTGTAACAGTTTTATTTTTTGGGTTAACTATTTTTGCATTTGTTCCAAATGGAATTCAGAATTTCTTTAAAGATATAGATGCTGAGCAACTACCAAATTTACTTTCTGTTTTACTTGGTTTTTCGTTTCTACTGATTACTATTTTTGCATATTGTTTAAAGATTTCAATGAAGAAAAATCATCAAAGAAGAAATGTGATTTATGAACTTTCTTGTCTTTTAGAAGAAGTCGTTGAGCATGCAGAGTATTCTTTAGATGATAAAACAAGAAGGTATGAGATGTACGTTGAAAATCTCCATCGTAATCAGAAATGATAAAAAGCCGAATCTAAAATCTAGATTCGGCTTTTTTATTTACACTCAAAAGCCTTTCGACTTTATGACTTTCCAACTTTATGACTAATATTTACTCTCCAAGAAAAGGATATCTATAATCCGTCGCAGGAATAAAAGTTTCTTTAATAGTTCTTGGCGAAACCCAACGCAACAAGTTCAAGATTGAACCCGCTTTGTCATTTGTTCCTGAAGCTCTTGCGCCACCAAAAGGTTGTTGGCCAACGACAGCACCAGTTGGTTTGTCATTGATATAGAAATTTCCGGCAGCATTTACCAACGCTTTTGCAGCAAAATCAATCGCATAACGATCCTGAGAGAAAATTGCTCCGGTCAAAGCATAAATTGAAGTTTCATCAACTAATTTCAATGACTCTTCCCATTTTGCATCTTCATAAACGTAGATAGTCAAAACTGGTCCGAATAATTCGGTCGCCATTGTATCGTATTTCGGATTCGTAGTCACGATAACTGTAGGTTCGATAAACCAACCTTTAGATTTGTCATAACCACCACCAACGATAACTTCCGCTTCATTCGAAGCTTTTGCATCATCAATTGCTTTTGCCAATTTATCAAAAGAACCTTCAGTGATAACGGCCGAAACAAAGTTTGTAGTATCTTCTGGAGAACCCATTTTAAATGACTTCACGTCAGAAATCACCCTTTCTTTCACAGCATCCCAAAGCGAAGCTGGAATATAAGCTCTTGAGGCAGCCGAACATTTTTGTCCTTGATATTCGAAAGAACCGCGAGTCAAAGCAGTCGCCACTTCAATTGCGTTTGAAGACGGATGCGCCCAAACAAAATCCTTTCCGCCGGTTTCACCAACAATTCTTGGATATGTTTTGTATTTGCTTACATTTTGTCCAATTTTCGCCCACATACTGTTGAAAACGCCAGTCGAACCTGTAAAGTGAATTCCGGCAAAATCAGGACTGTCTAAAAGCGTGTCCGTAATCATCGCAGAATCTCCATTAATCATGTTGATAACACCTTTTGGTAATCCCGCTTTTTGGAAAACTTCCATAATCACATTTGCAGAATAAACCTGAGTCGCAGAAGGTTTCCAAACTACAACATTCCCCATCAATGCTACGCATGAAGGCAAGTTTCCAGCAATAGCAGTAAAATTAAAAGGAGTCACGGCATACACAAAACCTTCCAACGGACGGTGCTCTAAACGATTCCAAATCCCTTCAGAAGAAACCGGTTGCTGTGCATAAATTTCTGTCATGAACTGAACGTTGAAACGCAAGAAATCAATGAATTCACACGCTGCATCAATTTCTGCTTGGTGAACGGTTTTTCCTTGAGCCAACATTGTCGCTGCATTAATTTTAGCACGGTAAGGACCAGCCAATAATTCAGCAGCTTTTAAGAAAATCGCAGCTCTGTGTTCCCACGGCATTGTTGCCCATTTTTTGCGCGCTTCCAACGCAGTCGAAATCGCTTTTTCAACTAAAGCTTTGTCCGCTTCATGGTAATGGCCTAAAGTATGTTTATGGTCAAACGGCGGAAACATACGTTTTGTATTTCCCGTTTTAATTTCTTCATCACCAATAAACAACGGCACTTCCACCGTTGAGTTATATAATTCTTTATACGTTTTTAAAACCGATTCTCTTTCTGGGCTTCCCGGAGCATATGACTTAACAGGCTCGTTAATCGCTCTCGGAACGCTATAAATTCCTTTTGGCATACTGATTTGTGTTTTTAAATTACTATCGAATTTTTGCACCGCAAAGATACAAAATCATTGCCGAATATTTAAAGAATTACCATTTCAATAACAATTTGAAAATTTTAATAGTCGTTTGAAGCAAAAACTTTAGGCATTCTTTAAACTCCGTCCCGCTTTCTGCAGTAGTTTTTTTGAAGAAAAATCAAAAAAAGCTACTGCCACCAATCGGGGCTATTTTCAAACGACATTTCCTTTTTTAAACTTTTGGACCAATATTGCAGATATACGTTGTCACTTTTAACACAAAGATTCAAAGGTTTCGCAAAGTTCGCATCCAGCTTTGCGTCCTCGCGCCTTTGCGAGAAACCTTTCACAACTCTGCGAAAATCTTAGCGCCCTTTGCGTTAAAAAAAAATCTCAAAAAATCTTTCAAACAAAAGTTAAACTTCCCCCAATTCCCTTCCAAACAAAAAAATCAAATATTAAATTTATAAAGAGCATTCAAGAATGTAAACGTAACGGTTGCTTATATTTTCTTACATGCCTTATATGGTGCAAAATTTAAAAAATGAAAGAACCACTTTTAGCATTTAACGACAAAGGAATTTATTGCCAGCAAGCCGACGTCTATCTGGACCCATGGCGACCTGTTACCAATGCTATTATAACCCACGGTCATGCCGACCATTCGCGTTGGGGACACAAGAATTACATTACCCATCATACTAACGTTCCCATCATCCGCCATCGTTTAGGAGAAATAAACGTCACTGGAAAAGATTGGAACGAAACCTTTATCATCAACGGCGTGAAGTTCTCGTTGCATCCCGCAGGTCATATAATCGGCTCCGCCCAAATAAGAGTAGAATACAAAGGCGAAGTCTGGGTTTTTACAGGTGATTATAAAACAGAAGACGACGGAATCTCAACACCTTATGAAGTAGTAAAATGCGATGCTTTCATCACAGAATGCACATTCGGATTGCCCGCTTTTAAATGGACACCCCAAGCCGAAGTCATGACCGACATCAACAATTGGTGGGCAGAAAACAAAGCCGACGGCAAAACCTCCATCTTATTTGGCTATTCACTCGGAAAAGCACAACGCCTTTTAAAATATTTAGACACCGATATCGGGAAAATATACACCCACGGAGCTATCGAAAACATGACTGAAGTCCTCCGACCAATGGTTCATTTTCCAGAAACCACAAGAATAACAAGAGAAACCAAAAAAGAAGAATTGACAGGAAACATCATTCTCGCCCCACCAAGTGCCCACGGAAGCACCTGGATTCGAAGAATGACGCCTTATGTCACAGGTTCCGCAAGTGGCTGGATGGCATTCCGCGGAGCGAGAAGAAGGCGAGCCGTTGACAGAGGTTTCGTTTTAAGCGACCATTGCGATTGGACCGGTTTGTTGGAAAGTATCAAAGCCACCGGAGCCGAAAAAGTAATCTGTACACACGGCTATTCCGATATCTTTTCAAAGTATTTAATTGAATTAGGTTACGATGCAAGAACTGCCAACACCCAATACGAAGGCGAATCAGGAGAAATGAACGCCAAAATGGAGGAAGAAGAAAGTGATAAGAATCAAGAAGAAAATATTAAAGGAGAATAGAAAAAATATTTAAACCATTAAGATATTAAGTTTCATTAAGACAAACCAAACTTAATTTTTCTTAATCTCTTAATGGTTCAAAACCTTAGCCTTAGCGCCTTAGTGGCAAATAAAAAAATGAAAAACTTCGCCGAACTCATAAGATCCCTAGACAGCTCCAACAAAACGTCGGTGAAAGTGGACGCGCTCACAAACTATTTCAAAAATGCCAGCGATGAAGACAAGGTTTGGACAATCGCCATTCTATCGCATCGTCGTCCGCCACGACCTGTGAATACGACTTTGTTACGATTATGGGCAAATGAATTGGCAAATATTCCCTTGTGGTTATTCGAAGAAAGTTATCACATTGTCGGCGATTTAGCCGAAACAATCGCACTCGTAATTCCAACTACAAAAGAACATTCCGAAAAAAGCCTGACGGAATACCTGCAAGAAATCATCGCTCTAAAAAAGAAAACCGACGAAGAAAAAAGAGAATACCTGCACGAGAATTGGCTGGCTCTAAATTATTACGAACGCTTTGTATTCACCAAATTAATCACAGGAAGTTTCAGAATAGGTGTCAGCCAAAAACTGATGACAAGAGCACTTTCAAAGGCTGAAAATATTGAAGAAGATGCTTTGGCGTATAAATTAATGGGCGATTGGAATCCGAATACCGTCACGTTTCAAGAACTGATTTTAGATGAAAAAAGCAGTGATTATTTGTCGAAACCCTATCCTTTTTATTTGGCCTATCCAATTGAAGGAGAAGTTTCCAATTTAGGAAATCCCGAAGACTGGAGTGCCGAACACAAATGGGACGGTATCCGTTCGCAAACCATCATCCGTGAAAACGAAATCTATGTATGGAGTCGGGGAGAAGAATTGGTAACCGATAAATATCCAGAATTCGCTTCGTTCATCGGTATCATTCCCGACGGAACGGTAATCGACGGAGAAATCCTTCCTTTTTTAAACGGAGAAATAGGAACCTTCAATGACTTGCAAACCCGAATCGGTAGAAAAACAGTTTCCCAAGCCATCTTAAAAAACTCACCCGTTGTCATTCGTGCCTATGATTTATTGGAATGGCAAGGCGAAGACATTCGCAACAAACCATTTGAGGAAAGACGCATTTTATTGGAAAAATTATATTCAGAAATTAAAGATAAAGACATTCCATTGCAACTTTCAGAACGTGTTTCTTTTTCAACTTGGGAAGAAGTTGCCGAAGAAAGAATCCGTTCCAGAGAAATGAAAAGCGAGGGCTTGATGCTGAAGCGAAAAGATTCGCCTTATTTGGTTGGAAGAAAAAAAGGCGATTGGTGGAAGTGGAAAGTCGAGCCATTGACAATTGATGCTGTTTTAACGTATGCCATGCGAGGTCACGGAAGACGCTCTAATTTGTTTACCGATTACACCTTCGCCTTATGGCAAGATAACGAAAACGGGGAACGCGAATTGGTGACTTTTGCCAAAGCCTATTCAGGTTTAACCGATGCTGAATTCAGGATGGTGGATGATTTCATCAAGAAAAACACGTTGGAACGTTTCGGACCAGTTCGAAGTGTCACGCCAAAATTAGTATTCGAAATTGGCTTTGAAGGAATCGCGCTTTCCAAACGACACAAAAGTGGAATCGCTACCCGTTTCCCAAGAATCTTAAGATGGCGAATCGATAAGAAAATCGAAGAGGCGAATTCTATTGACGATTTAAAAAGTATGATTGTTCAATAGAAAATAGAGTAAAGAGAAAAGAAACAAGAGCTTTGCGACTCTATGTCTTTGCGAGAAAATGGAACGCGGATGACACAGATGACGCGGATTTATACAAATTTTCACAATCAAATCTTTGCGAACTTAGCGTAATTCTTTGTGAAATTTGCGTTTAAAAAAAACTTAACCATTAAGAAATTAAGGTTCATTAAGTCAATACAACCTTAATTTTTCTTAATCCCTTAATGGTTCAAATAAAAACAGATGTTTTAAATGAATAGAGAACAACTTTTTAACCTAGCAAGCGATTGGTTCCATCAACAAGGATGGAAACCGTTCCCGTTCCAAACACAGACTTGGACGGCTTTCTTGCAAGGCAAAAATGGCCTGTTGAACGCTCCAACAGGAAGTGGAAAAACATACGCCTTATGGTTGCCGATTGTTCTCGATTACATCAAAAAAAATCCCGACTATAAAGAAAAACACAACCCTGGATTAAAAGCAATTTGGATTACACCTTTAAGAGCACTTTCGGTAGAAATCAAGCAATCCGCTGAACGTGTCGTGAATGATTTGGGAACCCAAATGACCGTTGGCATTCGTTCAGGAGATACTTCTGCAAGCGAACGAGCCAAGCAAAAAACGAAAATGCCCGATTTGTTGGTTACCACTCCAGAAAGTCTGCAATTGCTTTTGGCTTCCAAAGGTTATGAAAAAACATTCAAAGATTGTTCGGCAATTGTCATTGATGAATGGCACGAATTATTAGGAACAAAACGTGGCGTTCAAACCGAATTGGCTTTATCAAGATTAAAAAAAATCGCTCCAAATATACGCATCTGGGGAATATCGGCAACCATCGGGAATTTGCAACAAGCCCAAGAAGTTTTGCTCGGAATTGATTCGGAAGCCTATCGAAATTCGGTCTTAATCAAAGCAGTTATCAATAAAAAAATAAACGTCATCTCCATCATTCCCGACAAGATGGAAACCTATCCATGGCGCGGTCACATGGGTTTGCATTTGGTTGATGAGGTGGCAAAAATCATCAAAGCCAGCAGAACGACTTTGCTTTTTACAAATGTTCGTTCGGCTTGCGAAATCTGGTTTCAGCGATTATTAGAAAAGTACCCAGAATTTGCCGGCGAAATGGCCATGCACCACGGAAGCATCAACCGCGAAACCCGACTTTGGGTGGAACAAGCCATTCGTGATGAAGAATTGAAAGTAGTGGTTTGTACGTCAAGTCTGGATTTGGGTGTCGATTTTGCTCCTGTGGAAACCATCATTCAAGTTGGTGGTCCGAAAGGTGTGGCGAGGTTTCTGCAACGTGCCGGACGAAGCGGTCACCAACCCGGAAAGGATAGTACGATTTATTTTCTCGCAACCCATTCCATCGAATTGATTGAAGCTTCGGCTTTGAAAAAAGCGGTTGAAAATACCGTTGTGGAAGACCGTGTTCCGTATTTGAACAGCTGGGATGTTTTGGTGCAATACCTGAATACATTGGCAGTTTCGGATGGATTTTTTCCCGATGAAATTTATGAAGAAGTAAAAGGAACATTCTGTTATCAAGCGATGACAAGAGAAAATTGGAATTGGATTCTGAACTTTATCGTCAACGGAAGTCAAAGTTTGCAAGCGTATGATGAATATAAAAAAGTAGAAATTGAAGAAAACGGACTTTTTAAAATCAACAGCCGAATGATTGCGATGCACCACCGAATGCAAATCGGAACCATTGTGAGCGATGCGACGTTAAACGTAAAATTTCTGGGTGGCGGTTTCATCGGAACAATAGAAGAATGGTTTATTTCGAAATTGAATCCAGGTGACACGTTTACTTTTGGAGGAAAAAAATTAGAATTGTACCGCATCAAAAACATGCAGGTCTTGGTTAGAAAAGCCGACCCAGCTAAAAAATCAAGATTGGTCAGTTGGATGGGAGGTAGGATGGCACTTTCGGCACAAATGAGCGAATTGCTTCGGCAGGAATTGTATAGAGCGAATACGGAGGATTTATCACCCGAATTGAAAGCGTTGCAACCGATGTTTCAACGTCAAAGGAAAGAATCGATTGTACCAAATGCCGATGAATTTTTGATTGAAACCTTTAAAACTAGAGAAGGCTATCACGCTATTTTTTATCCGTTTGAAGGTCGGTTTGTACACGAAGCGTTGGCGAGTTTACTGGCGTACCGAATCAGTTTGCTTTCGCCGATAAGTTTTTCGTTGGCCTATAACGACTATGGTTTTGAATTGCTTTCCGACCAAGAAATCAACATGCAGGAAGTGTTGGACAACAATCTTTTTTCTACCGATTACGTCCATTCCGATTTAATGAAAAGTTTGAACGCCACCGAAATGGCCCGAAGAAAATTCAGAGATATTGCTGTAATTGCAGGTTTGGTTTTTACGGGAATGCCAGGAAAAATGATTAAAACAAAACATTTGCAAAGCGGTTCTCAGTTGCTGTTTGAAGTTTTTAGAGATTACGAACCAGAGAATTTATTGTTTCAGCAAGCGTATCGCGAAACTTTTGAACACCAGTTGGAAGAAGGCCGATTATTATTAGCTTTGGAACGGATTGCCAACCAGGAAATTGTTTGGAAACAATGCAAAAAGCCAACGCCATTCAGTTTTCCGATTATTACGGATAGGCTTCGAGAAAAATTATCTAGTGAAACTTTAGCCGAACGAATTAAAAAAATGACCGCTTCTTATATGAAGTGATTTACAACCTAAAAGGTTTTCAAAACCTGTTAGGTTTGTTTGAAAGCCTTTTTGTTGAGGTTAATATAATACCTAACAGGTTTTCAAAACCTGTTAGGATAAGAGAAAAACAATGACGATTACCATAAAAATAAACAACAATACTTTTATCCTCCATCCAAGTGGTACGGTATTTTGGGAAGACCGAAAAGCACTTTTGATTTCAGATGTTCATCTGGGAAAAGTATCGCATTTCCGTAAACACGGCGTTGCAATTCCAAACAATGCAGTTTCGAAAAACTTTACAAAATTGACGGAAGTCGTAGATTATTTTGACCCGGAAAGCGTGGTTTTTTTAGGCGATTTGTTCCACAGTTCTAAAAACAGCGAATGGAATTTATTTGTAGAATGGTCGGATTGTTGTGTGGCTGAAATCATTTTGATTGCCGGAAATCATGACATCATTGCCAAAGAAAATTACGATAAAATAGAGGTGAAAGTGTTTAAGGAATTGGATATTGACGGCTTTCTTTTGACGCATCATCCAACGGAACGAGAAGGTTTGTTTAATTTTTCTGGGCACATTCATCCGGGTGTTTCTTTGCGTGGTTTTGGTGGACAGAATATAAAACTGCCTTGTTTTTTTCAGAAAGAAAACCAGATGATTCTGCCGGCTTTTGGAGAATTTACTGGAAAATATATTATGGTTCCCGAAGGGAATGATTTGGTGTATGCGGTTACGAAAGAGGAGGTGATTTTGATTGAGAAACGTCAGTCGGAAAGTGGGAAATAGCTTCTAATTTAAAGCAAAAGGCGCACTCAGTTTGAAATTTGGAACAATGACTCTAAAATTTCGCGTTGAGGTAAAATTAATCATGTCAAAATAGCCTTTCATTGCGCCAAAAGGTGATAAAAGCAAGCATCCTGAGTTATAAGTATATGATTCTCCTGGTTTTAGCACCGGTTTTTTACCCACGACACCTTCGCCATCAACAACTTCTTTATCGTTCAAGGAATCAAAAATTTCCCAGTGGCGCGACATTAATTGTACCGAATCTTTAGAATAATTTTCGATGGTTATCTCGTAACTAAAAGCAAAGTGAATCTTGTAGTTCTTGAAGTAAGTTCCTTCAAAACTAGTCAAAACTGAAATTTTAATACCTCTTGTTATTTGTGTAACCATAAATGTTTCTCCTAATTACAAAACTACAAATTTTTATGCTTGAGCTGTGCCAAATTTAAGCAAAATTATGTAAAGCTTTTGAAAACAGCTTTCTAGCTGACAATTTAGTTCACGATATTTTCTGATGAAGCCATTCCTTTCCCAATCACTTTATCATATCGTTCGTTGACTCCGCGATAATAAACAAGTACTTGATAATCATTTAAAGTTTGATAAAAATTGCCGTCAATTGCATTTTCATTGTCGATTTTTTTCGACTTGTCTGCAAGCACATATTGAAAGTTAGTAAAACCTTGCTTGATCAAAATGGCTTTTTCATACATTCCGTTTTTTTTGTTGAAATCCATTTTGTTTTCGTCGTTCAAAGCATAATTATTGAACATTCCGTTGATGAAAATTTCGCTTTTACCAAAGTAGGCTGGGGCACTTAACATAAAAAACACCCAAGCGTAATCTGCTTCAATTTGATTGTTTTCTACGTATAAATTACGAACCACAAAATTCCCATTTACGTCGGGATTGAAAGTATAAACCTGATTTCCTCTGGCTTGATTTGGATACAAATGTGTGTTGTATAACTCCTTTGATTCTATGTAATTTATATTGTTCGCAACGCCTCGAATTTCTTTGTTATCGAAATATAAAAACTCGTTTCCAGCCCAGAACTGCGTCTCTTTGTCATACTTATAAATCAAATCATTCCCAATTGTATATTGCGGTTTTATGTTATTGATTGCAGTGTTGAAATTTCCATTTTGAAGCAAAGTCACCTTAACATTTTGTAACGGATTGATGAAATTTATGGCAGTAGTTTTTATGGCAAAATCCAAATTGTGCTTAAAATTTATATCACGAACATCACGCGCTCTTTTTACCTGCAACGGAACGCCCACAATATCTTCATAAAGGATGAATTTTCTTGAGAAAACCATTTCGCGATCTTCGTTCAAAATTTTTAAGATGTAGTTGCCGGTGACGCGAAATTGTGTGAATTTATTTGGAAACGAAAGCCTGTAATGTGAATACAATTGTAAGGTATTAAACGAATTTTCATAATCCTGAATTCTCTGATTATCAAATCCTTGAATGTATTCGCTTTTCACCAATTGTGATGGCGTCCAATCATAATTGCAGTGAACCAGTTCGTAATAATAATTTGCTTCGTTACCAAAAAGGTCATCAAATTGAACTTGAAAACCTTCATTTAATTTAAAAATAGGGATCACATTTTGACCGCCTTGCACAAAAGTTACAGTTTTAATATTAAATGGAGGCGCAACTTCTTGTTGAATTTGAGCATTCAATAATGTAGTAAAAAGAAATAATATGAGGGAAGCAAAGTTATTTTTGGTCATTTTAAAATGATTTTGTACGGAATTGTAAATATAACGATTTTTTTATAAGAGAATTGTACCGTAAAAAAGCCTATTTCTTTAACTGAAATAGGCTTTTTTTATTTAAAATCTTATTTATAACAAACCGGAATAATTTCTCCTTTCGCTAAACAATATCTTTCCACTAATTCAGGGTTTAATTTCTTTGTGTAATCTTCTTCAACTACGGTAAAACCGATGCTTCTCAATTTATCAAAATAATCTCTTCCGTAAATTCTAACATGATCATATTGGCCAAAGATTTTCGCCCTTTCTTTTTGATCCGTAATCGAATCATCTGCAAAAGTTGTCGCTCGATTCAAATCCTGCGGAATCTGAAATATTCCCATACCGCCAGGTTTCAAGACACGATATAATTCTTGCATCGCCTTTGTATCATCCGGAATATGTTCTAAAACATGGTTGCATAAAATCACATCATACGAATTATCTTCAAAAGGCAAATTGCAAATATCCGCTTTCACATCCGCCAACGGCGAAAATAAATCGGTTGTTGTGTAATCTAAATTCTTTTGATTTCTGAATAATTTATAAAAAGCCTGTTCAGGAGCAAAGTGCAAAACTTTTTTTGGAGCGGTAAAAAAATCGGTTTCATTATTTAAATAAAGCCAGAGTAAACGGTGTCTTTCCAATGATAAAGTGCTTGGTGATAGCACATTATTGCGTTGTGTTCCATAGCCATAAGGCAAGAATTTCTTGAAACTTTTTCCGTCAATCGGATCAGTATAAGTATTTCCTTTTAAAACAAAAGCCAGAACCGGACGAATGACATAACTCAGCCTGATTAACAATGGGCGAGGAATGGTATTGAGTATAAATCTAAAAATTTTCTTCATTACGAAAGTACCAAAGGCTGTCTTCTAAACTCATCCTCCTCATTACTCACAATTCCCAATGCATCATATATATACGCATACGTCGAAAGTAATTCTGGTTTTCCGTCAATTAGTGCTACGTCGTGCTCAAAGTGCGCGCTTGGTTTTCTGTCAGCCGTTACAATCGTCCAGCCGTCTTTCAACTGCTTGATATTTTTTGTACCCATATTGATCATCGGCTCGATGGCCACGACCATTCCTTCGACAAACATTTTTCCGCGACCGCGCTTTCCATAGTTTGGCATTTCTGGGTCTTCGTGCATTTTCTTGCCTAAACCGTGCCCTACCAACTCGCGAACCACGCCATAACCATGCGCTTCTGTAAATTTTTGAATCGCGTTACCCACATCTTCCACACGGTTTCCGGCTTTAAACTCACGGATTCCTACGTATAAAGATTCTTTTGTAATCTGCAATAATTTCTTAGTTTCTAGAGCTACTTCGCCTACTTCAAAGGTATAAGCGTGATCACCATAATATTCATTCATCAACGTTCCGCAATCCACCGAAACGATGTCGCCTTCTTGAATTGGTGTATTCGTTGGCAAACCGTGAACAACCTGATCATTAACGCTGGTCAAAATCGACGACGGACAACCATATAATCCTAAAAATCCCGGAACAGCGCCGTGATCTCTGATAAATTCTTCCGCCAATTTGTCTAAATGCAAAGTCGTCACGCCAGGCTTGATTTCTCTCGCAATCATTCCCAATGTTTTTGAAACCAACAACGCACTTTCGCGCATTAATTCAATTTCTTCTCTGGTTTTCTGGATAATCATATTTCAAAATTTGATTTGCAAAAGTACACATTTTTTTTAAATTTTTTTTGAAGCCAATCCAGCTTTCTGCTACAAGTCCTCAACCTGAAAGCTTTTTTTCTAAGCAGTAAAAGGAGCTTCCTTTGGTCGCTCTTTTCTTGCAAGAAAAAATAGCTTTCCGGCTTCCGGGCTTTCCGCGACAAATGAAATTCACTGAACTCCACTAAAAAATAAAAATCAGGTGAAGTAATCTGGGCTAGGGCATTTCGGTTAAAACAAAATTTGTGTTTTTTCAAGAAATAATCCGTTAAAACAAATTTGGTTCCTGCTTGTTGCATAAAATTTGGCTAAAGCCGAATATAGAAAACCTTTTTGTGAATGAGCTAAAGCCCATTCCTATTCATAACAATATTTCGAAAAATAGGATTGCGAACAAAAAAGCCATTCCTATTCAAAATATTCCGGAAAATAGGATTATAAAAAAAAAATCAATTCCAATTAGATGAATAGGAACGGACTTTAGCCCGTTCTCAAATCAAGATCATAGAAATCGGCATTAGCCAAATTTTAAATTTCACAATAAAAATCACGTCAGAATTATTAAAAAAAAAAATGCCTGTCAAGAAAAAATCCCAACAGGCAAATTATATTTTAAAAATCGAAAAACTATAACAATGAATGTCTTGACATGGCTGCTGGTTTTTCAACGCCCATCAATGCTAAAATTGTTGGAGCAATATCTCCAAGAACGCCGTCATTCACGTGATTCAATTCTTTATCCACCAAAATAATCGGCACCGGATTTGTCGTGTGCGCCGTATTTGGGCTTCCATCTGGATTAATCATGGTTTCACAGTTTCCGTGATCCGCAATTACGATGGTCGTGTATCCGTGTGCTAACGCGGTTGTGATTACTTTTTCAGCGCATTTGTCAACGGCTTCACACGCTTTTATTGCTGCTTCCATAACTCCGGTATGTCCCACCATATCGCCGTTGGCAAAATTTAAGCATACAAAATCAACTTCCTCTTTTTCCAATTCTGGAACCAAAGCATCGGTTAATTCAAAGGCGCTCATTTCTGGCTGTAAATCGTAAGTTGCAACTTTTGGAGAATTTTTCAAGATTCTGCTTTCGCCCACGAATTCTTTTTCTCTTCCGCCAGAAAAGAAAAATGTCACGTGCGGATATTTCTCGGTTTCCGCAATTCTGATTTGCTTCTTTCCGTTTTTTTCTAATACTTCTCCAAGAGTTTCCGTGATATTATCTTTATCATAGATAACGTGCATTCCTTTAAAGGTATCGTCATAATTTGTCATTGTCACATAATACAAATTTAATTTATGCATGTTTTGCTCGTGACAATCAAACTGAGTTAAAACTTCGGTCAATTGTCTGCCTCGATCGGTTCTAAAATTGAAGAAAATCACTACGTCATCGTTCTCCAAAACAGCGGTTGGCTCACCATTTTCATTCGATACTACTAGCGGTTCAATAAATTCGTCGGTAATATTTTTCTCGTAACTGTCATGGAGACTTGCGATCACATCTTTAGTGTGCGTGCCAGTTCCATGAACAATCAGGTCGTATGCTTTCTTGACTCTTTCCCATCTTCTGTCACGGTCCATCGCATAATATCTTCCTACAACTGATGCCAATTTTGCTTTTTTATTGGCCAAATGTTTCTGCAGTTCTGAAATAAAGAAAATACCCGATTTTGGGTCAACATCGCGTCCATCCGTGAAAGCGTGAATAAATACTTTGTCTAAACCAGCTTCTTCGGTTGCATCGACCAAGCCTTTTAAATGCTCAATGTGCGAATGGACACCTCCGTCAGAAACCAATCCTAAAAGGTGAATTTTTTTATTATTTTCTTTGGCGTAAGCAAATGCTTCAACCAAGGTCTTTTCATTTTGCAATGTTTTTTCTTGAACAGCAAGATTGATTCTGACCAAATCTTGGTAAATAATTCTTCCGGCGCCAAGATTCATGTGTCCCACTTCAGAATTTCCCATCTGTCCGTCTGGAAGTCCAACGTTTAAACCGTCAGTTCTCAATGATGCATTGGGAAATTTTGTATATAAACTGTCTATAAAAGGAGTGTTAGCATTATCAACAGCAGAGACTTTTGGATCCGGAGATTTTCCCCAGCCGTCCAAAATCATTAGGATTACTTTTTTGTTCATCTAAAATTTATTTTTAATCGAATTGTAGTCAATAAAATATCTAATGCTTACGGAAAAGATATTGTTTAGATTATTTTCGAAAAGGTTTTTAAAATTTCGGCCTAATCGGTTATCGATTTCTGTTCGAGAATCTGTGGCATTGTTTCGATAAAGCACTGAAATTTGGCTTCCCGGCGCAAACCACCACGAATAAGAAAGGTCGAAATTCCAAGTGCTGAAATTTGAATTTTTATTCTCTGCAAAGGTACTATTTGGTGTGAAGCTTCCGTCGTTTTGCAATGTTAAAAATTGGTTATTTTCTGCGTATGACCAATAATGTCTCGCTGCCAAATTGAAAGTCATTTTCGGGTTTAATGAATATTTTAACGCCAATTCGTTTGTAAGTGTTTTTCGGTCTCTTTCTGCTAAAATAATATCGTCTCCGTCAAAAGCAACCCAGCCGATATCAGCGCGTTGAGAATGAATGAATAAGCTATATTGTGCTAAAACTTTATTGCTAAAGCGGTATCTTGGGGAAAACGAAAGGCCGTAAGAAATTCGTTTTTTATTTTCGGTAACTGTAATTTCAGGAGTGATGTCTAAGGCAAATTTTCTATTGTAATTTGTTGATATATAGACCTCGCTGTAAACATGTCTTGGGATATTAACAAATCTGCCATTAGATCTCGCCTCATAAAAATCATAAGTTTCAAACGGATTCAGATAAACCGACGCGCCAACGAAATCATTTTTTTTGGTCGATGAAGATAAGTCGAAATTGATTTGACCTTCTTGAATCCTACCGGTTTCGTTGTGAAACTCAAAATAATTATTCATGTTAATCCTGAACGTGTTGAATGTTTTATTTGGATTTAAAATGCGATAGCTTAAGTTGGTGTACGCTCCGTAATAATTATTTATAAAAAGTAATCCTAAATCATTGGAATCATAATTCTTAGAAACATAATTTCCGCCAGCGTTGTAGCGCCAAATTCCACCTTTTTTTCCGATGGAAATTGATGTGTTAATACCTTCTAAATTTTCTGCATCGCCGTATTCGTTTATATAGCTGTATTTAAAATCTCCCGATAAATTAAATCGATTATTTTTTGTGTTTAAATCATAAACAAACGCCGAAACATTGGCGTCACGAAACTCGCCGTTTCTAGTAACATTTGTATTCACGAAGGAAACAGATGAATTTTGGTTAAAACGTTGGTCAAAAACCACCACACTGTAATTTGCCAACGGTTCGACCACAACTTTTTTTACTTCGCCATTCTCATTATTTTTAACCGTTCCATAAGTTTTTTCAGTTACAGCATTTAATATTCCAATACCCAATCCGCCGGAGGTTCTTCCTGAAACTTTTACAGCATTAATTAAATTTACCGTGGCCGGATTGCTGGTTTCTTCAAATTCATTTTCGGGATAAAGGTAAAGTGAAGGGGAACCGCCAATTCGCCTGGTGTATAGTAGGTTACCTTTGTTGAAAATGTCAGTTCCTTCAGTAAAAAAAGGTCGATTCTCGTTAAATTGTTGCTCAAAGGGTCCTAAATTTAGTACGACATTATCATATTTTGTTTGGCCAAAATCAGGAACTAGGATAGCATCGAGCGTGAAAGAATCGTTGATTCCGTATTTGATATCCATTCCAACTTTAAAAGTATTTTCGGTGCCATTTTCGCTATTTTCTATATAATAAGATGAGTAGGGAATAAAAAACAGCCGCGTTGGGGGCTTAATGTTCTCAATTCCCTCTAGTTGTCCCGTTTGTGGCAACATTGCGCCAACTTTCATGTCAATAAGATTCCAAGTATATTTTTGCCTGTCGCGCTTAATTTCCCTAAAAAAGTTGATTCCCCAAGTTTGCTTTTCTTCGTTTGAAAACCTTAATGCGGCATAAGGTATTTTCATTTCCACAATCCAGCCATATTCTGTTATTGAAACCTCGCTGTCCCAGATCGCGTCCCAGGTGTAATCTTCGTTTCCTTCTGTAGCGAGGCAATCCATCTGAACGCCAGCTGCGCTTACATAGAATTGAAAATCTTGCTGACCATCATTAAATCCATTTATGAAGACACCAAAAAGATCTGCAGTTCCAAAATTATCACGCTGCGTCATCTCTTTTAAAATTGCCCTGGGATCGCTATCATACAGAATTGCAGCAACATAGATGGCATCATTATTGTATAATACTCTAACATCAGATTTTTTTTCGGGACTGATTGGTTTGCCATTGTCTGGTTCAAACATGATGAAGTCTGTTGCAACTGGTGCAGAATTCCAAATTTGCTCATTTATTTTGCCGTCGATTGTGATAGTTTCGGTAATTGACTTTGTTTGCAAAGTTTTTTTCTGACAAAAACCTTTGGCGCTGAATATAAGCGTCAAGGCAATTAAAATCTGGGAATAGCGTGATTGCATTAATGGTGTTTTGTAAGACAAAAATAGTCATAAAATGAACATACACAATTAGTTTACAATATATTTGAAATATTGACGTTATATAATTGTTGTATAAACATTATGCGATTACCATTTTTGTTAAATACCATTATTTAACATCATCAAAATTTTGATAATAATTTTTTTTTAATACTTTTGGCCACCCCCAAGTCATATTAAACCAAACATTTTCAATGATATACAAGTTTCTACCCGTCTTAATGTTCTTTTTCAGTTCTATTTCTGTAAATGAAACAAAACCTACTGAGCCTAAAAAAATAATTGCTTCGAATAGTGAATCAACGTTCGAGATGAAAGCAGAAAAAATTTACAACAGATTACATTCCGATAAACTTTCATTGCCAAAAATGGAAAGTTTTCAAAAAGCTTTGCAAGGATTTTATGCTTTGAAAGCAAAAGGTTCTGTCAAAAAAGATATTCTTACAATCGTGGACTTTACACTTTCATCTAATACAAAGAGATTGTGGATCATCGATATGGCAACAAACACTGTGCTTTACAACTCATTGGTAGCACACGGAAGAAACACTGGCGAAGAATTTGCAAAAGATTTTTCAAACGTTGGTTCTTCTTTTAAAAGTAGCTTAGGGTTTTATGCTACCGGAGAAGTTTACCAAGGAAAACACGGTCTTTCGCTTCGTCTTGACGGCCTTGAAAAAGGAATTAACGACAATGCAAGAAGCAGAGCTGTTGTGGTTCACGGAGCTGACTACGTTGCCGAAGATTTTATAAAAGCGCACGGAAGATTAGGCAGAAGTCAAGGTTGTCCAGCACTTCCTGTTGGAATCACAAAAGAAATTATCAATGTAATTAAAGACAAATCGTGTCTTTTTATTTACCATCCTTCTGAAAAATACACAACGGCAACGAAGTTAATTTCTTAAATTGCAGTACAACTCGTCGTCTAAATCATAAATATCTGGTCTGAATTGGAGCGTGTTTTTATCGCTCCAAGCAGTCCAATAAAGCTGATAAATTGTAATTTCGTTTTTGATTTTTACGTTTTGAGTTTTTTCGGTTTTCAAAACTTCTGTAATTTTTTCTAAGTTCCAATTTTCTTTATCGTCTAATAAATATTCTGTAAGTTCCAACGGATTCTGAACTCTCACACATCCTGAACTTAACGATCGATTGGTTTTTTCAAAATATTCTCTGTGATTTGTGTCGTGCAAATACACTGTGTAATCATTCGGAAAAAGAATTTTAACCATTCCAAGAGAATTGTAAGTTCCCGGACTTTGCACGTATTTGTAGTTCAAAGCTTTTTCTGGCTTCCATTTCCATACACTAATTTCATTGTTACTATAATCGTAAATCTTGATGTTTTTTTTACCTAGGTAATTTCTGTTTTTTATAGTCTCCGGGATAATATCTTCTTTTAAGATCGTTGGGGGAACCGTCCAAGTGGGATTAAAAACGGCATAACTCAATTTAGAATTTAGCACAGGAGTTTTTCGTTTGCTTGTTCCCACGATAATATTGTGCGTTCGAATCGTATCGTTTTTATTAATCGCGTGAAGTTTAAAATCAGGAATGTTTATGATCAAATGTTGCTCGCTGAACTCTTTTGGAAACCACCGCCAGCGTTCTAAATTTGCGATAATCTGTCTTTTTCGCTCTTCTTTTGAAATGTTTAATGCAGAAATTGTCGCCTTACCAATGATTCCGTCAGCAGCAAGTCCGTGTCGTTTTTGAAATTTTTTGACCGCTTTGATAGTTTCTTCATCATAAATGGTAGTCAATGAATCTTTTGGTTTCAAATCTTTCCAATAAATCAATCGCTTCTTTAAGTTAAGAACCGACCTATCAGAATCTTTCGGTTTTAATTTCGTTGCAAATTCAACCTGCTGTAAGGTGTCTTTTGGAAAAGAATTCAAAATAGAAAGTGCTGTTTTTAATTTGCTATAGATGAAATGCTTAGGCTTAATTTTTTCGAAAATAACCTTCAAAGAATCGCCGTTTATAGCATCAGATAGATTTTTTTTAATGTCGAAAGGCGCGGTGTCCAAATCCCAATCATCATACAATTCTCTCGGATTTAACTTTCCATTGGTCATGTGAGAAATGTATTTTTGCGCCGCAATTGTTAGCGAAATGTCATAGTTCACCAAATCCTTCTCGGTTAAATCTTTAAATTTAGATTCAATTTCAGCTAAAATAGTGCCATTATAATCCTCTGAATTTAAACCTTCATCATCTGATTTCAATAGAATTGTTGTAACCAAGATTCTGTTCTTGGACGAATTCCAAACTGTTTTAAAATTGTTCATTCTATAAAACGAAGTTAACTCAGAATTGGAGAACGGAGTTAAAAGCGTGGAATCGATAGTATGCCTATCTGTTTCAATATTAAAGCTTGGCGATGACTTAAAAGCAGAGGAGATTTCTTTCTCGGGAAAAGAAAATAAAAGTAGTGAAAAGGCGGATATTGAAATATATTTAAACATTTGATTTAATACTGAAATTTATCGTCGAAATTACTTAAAAATCAGCAAATAATTTATCTGTTTAAGTTAAATTTTATCAGCGATGATTTTATGCATCACAAAGTGCGTTCCAATGTCGCCAATATTAAAAGGCTCACCAATAATCTGATAGCCCATTTTTTCATAGAAACGAACGGCAACTTCGCGAGCGTTGAACCAAATCAATTTGCCAGAGCGGGATTTCGCGTTTTCTTCAGCGTATTTTACAAGTGATTCTCCAATTCCTTTTTTCTGAAATTTTTCTAAAACGGCCATTCCTCGCAATTGAAATTGTTCTTTTTCTTGAAATAAAGCAGAATTTGATTTTAATAAAGAGCCAACTCCGGCCAATTCATCGTCTATAAATAATCCAAAATGACGTGTTGATTCTAAATTATCACCATCAAAATGGCAAGTTTCAATATTTTTTCCGGGTCTTAAAACAGGATGGCGCACAGAAAATGTTTCCAAAGCAGGAATTTCTTTAATCAATTGCATAAAAATTTTAATTTTTTTCTTCGTAGAATTTTTGAGATAACAATTTCATAATAAAAAGATTATGTCTAAAATTGTCTTATTTTGCAAAGATCGGCAAAAAAAAGTTGCAATTTTTTTTGAAAAAAGTTTGCAACAAAGAAATCTTTTGACGTATATTTGCACCGTTGAAACGCAGAAGTAGCTCAGTTGGTAGAGCTCCAGCCTTCCAAGCTGGTTGTCGCGAGTTCGAGCCTCGTCTTCTGCTCTTAAGGAAAAAACCTCAGTTTAAAAGCTGAGGTTTTTTGTTTTTATACAATTTTCTATTTTGATTTATTGCCACAGATTAAGAATTAAAATGGTTTTTGAAAAACGCTAAAATTCTTTAATTTAATCTGTGGCGAATTTTATTTTGGAAACATTTACTTCAGAAAACTCAAGTCGCTTCCTGTTTCCAATTCTTCTGGATTTTGATTTTGCTTAAATAATCTTGCAGAAAGATCTCCTTTTAAGGTAATTTTATCGCCCCTAACGTCGAGCCAGCTTCCTTCGCGAAGCCCAAGAACGGGCAAAGAATTAAACTGATGAAATTCTTTAATTCTGGTTTCGCGCGTTTCGCCCATATGTTTTGAATTTACATCGGGATCCAAATAATGAGGATTCAGATTAAACGGAATCATCCCCAAAGTTTGAAAACTCGGTGGATAAATAATTGGCATATCGTTCGTGGTCTGCATCGTCAAGCCAGTGATGTTGCTTCCTGCACTTGTTCCCAGATAAGGCGTTCCGTTTTTTAAAGTTTCGGTCAAAAGCGTCATTAAATTGTAACGATACAATTGTGAAACAAGCAAAAATGTGTTGCCACCGCCCGTGAAAATAGCTTCTGCATCTTTTATGGCTTCCGTTGGACTTTCGAATTCGTGAATTCCTTTGACATTAATATTTATTTTGGCGAAAGCCTCGCTCACTTTTGAAGTATAATCTTCGTGAGAAATACCGCTTGGTCGCGCATACGGAATGAACAATAATGTTTTTACATTTTTAAAAAGAACGGAAAGTTCTGGAAGTAAATATTCTAAATACCCTCCTGCGTGAAGCGTGGAAGTGCTGGCTATGATCAGGTTTTTCATTGAAATATGTTTGTGGACCAAAATTACAAATGATTGTTGAAATTAAAACAACAACATTTCATATTTAGTATTAACACAAATTTAGTACGTCTTTGGCAATGTTTTTGGAGATAGTTCAGATATTTTTACGAACTTAACTCACCCCCGAAAAATTATGAAGAAAATTATTCTTCTGTGTTCGATCATTTTAACATCCATTTCTGCAATTGGACAACGGTTGGAACGTGTAAATTTGAGCGGAAAATTAAATGCACATTCGCCCGCATTAGACGGAATTTTTGTTTTAAATATTAGTTCTAAAAAGGAAACGGCTAGCAAAGAAGGGGGTTATTTCACGATTCCTGCGCGTGTGGGAGATTCAATCATGTTTTCGTCAATTCAATTTAAAGGGAAAACAGTTGTTCTCGACCAACACGATTTTGATCAAGATTTATTCCAAATTCGTTTGGAAACTATGATCAATGAGCTTGACGAAGTGATGGTTGTTAAGTATAAAAGCTTGAATGCTTATGATTTGGGAATTATCTCCAGGCCGGCAAAAGTTTATACGCCCGCAGAACGGAAGTTGCGAACCGCTACTGGAGTCGATGCGCAAGTTGGACTTAATTCTTCTTTCACTTTAGATCCGCTTTTTAATATGCTTTCAGGAAGAGGAGCCATGCTGGAAAAGGAACTTAATATTGAGAAAAAAGAACGCTGGATTGACCAAATTGAAAACATCTATTCAGAAGATTATATTGTTAAAAAATTAAAAATACCTGCAGAACATATCAAAGGATTTCAATACTTTGCAGTAGAAAATACTCGATTTACTAGTGCTATTGGAGCAAAAGATAAATCAATGGCGCGATTCTTACTCGGAGAATTGGCTAAAAAATACAATCAAATTTTAGAAGATGAAAAATAATTACATTCTTATCGTATTACTTTTAGTGACCAGCATTTCATTCTCTCAGAATAAAGAGAAACTGATTAAAGGACGAATCACTTCGGGGCCAGTAACCGTGGAAAATGTTGAGGTTATAAATGTTGCAAATCAACGCATGGTGATGACGAATGCTAAAGGCGAATTTGAGATCTGGGCAAAGACAAATGACTTGATCCTGTTTTCAAATTCTAACTATGAAGACACCAGAAAAAGGCTGTGGGAATCTGAATATAATAGTGGCAAGATTTTAGTAGAATTAACGCCGGTTGTAACACAATTAGACGAGGTAACGGTAACAAAAAATGACCAGTTAGGAGCAGAATTTAAAGCGCAAAAACAATACACGCCGGCAGAACGAAAATTAGAAACAGGTGCTACAATGGTTCGCCAGATTCAAGGAATAGGTATTAGTAATGACGCCATAATAAATGCAATTTCTGGCAAAACAAAGATGATGAAAAAAGAAGTAGCTGTGGAAAAAAAGGAAGCAGCTTTGATTCGTATAGATGAGCTTTTTGAGGATAAATATTTCACAGAACAACTAAAAATCGAAAAAGATTATGTCGATGGATTCAAGTACTACGTTGTAAATGATCAAGAATTTTTAGATACTCTAGCTTCTGAAAATAAAAAAAATCTCGATAAGGTATTTTTCAAATTGGCCGACGAATACAAAACTGTGGTAGAAAAAGAAAAGTAAATTTCTTTAAAAATTCTCACTTAGTATGAAATTTTTAGTGGTTACGCTATTTGTATTTTATTATCACACTGTGGTTTCGCAGGAAAAAATATTGCATGGTAAAATTATCGCAGAAACAACCGTCGACGGTATAAATATTGTCAATCTTGTAAACGAAGAATCAGCAATCTCAAACTCCAAGGGTGAATTTCATATTCGTGTAAAAGAAGGTGATTTACTAATTTTTTCAGCTATTAATTTTGAATACAAACTAAAAATTATCGACCACGACGATATGATACCAGGGTCGGTTTTAATTGAAATGATACCAAAAGTTACTCAAATCGACGAGGTCGTGATTACAAAAAACAAAAGCCTTGATGTAGTTGCCATGGGCATTTTAGATCGTCCAGCAAAACAATACACGCCGGCGCAGCGAAAGTTGAGAACCGCTGGGGATTTCAAACCAATTCAGTTATTGGGGCTTCTCGGCGGACAGCTGCCGATTGATCCTATAATTAATGCTGTAAACGGCAAAACAAAACGTTTAAAAAAGGAGATCAACGTTGAACAGCGAGAAATTCTTCTCAAACAATTAGACGATTTATTGGACGACGATTATTACATCCAAACTTTAAAAATTCCTGCAAAATATATAAAAGGTTTCAAATTCTTGGTGATTGAAGATGAGGAGCTTGTGGAAATAATTAAACAAAATAATAAAACACATTTATCACTTCGGCTAATTCAATTGGCAGAAAAATATAAAAATACTGATGTCGATAAAAATTAAGTTCTTATTGTTTTTTTTGTTCATAATCCAAATTTCTTTCGCGCAAGAAATGAGCATCCACGGGAGAATTTCCGCTGGAGGAAATAGTGTCGAAGGTATTAATGTCGTCAATTTGGTCAACGAAAAATCTGCGGTTTCTGATTACAACGGCGAATTTTTTATCTTGGCTAAAGCCGAAGATTTACTTGTTTTTTAAGCTATTAATTTTGAATACAAAAGAAAAATTATCGACGAATCTGATTTGAGTTTAAAAATTATCGAAATAGAAATGGTTCCAAAAACCAATCAAATCGACGAAGTTGTCATCGAAAAATACAATATGAACGCGGTGGAATTAGGTATTTTGTCTAAGCCTGCAAAAGTGTACACACCAGCCGAGCGAAAAGTACGAACTGCGACTACCGGACTTTTGGATCCATTATTAAATTTACTTTCGGGTCGAACAAAAGACTTGAAATCAAATGTTGAAGTTGAACGAAAAATTTTCAATTTAGAAAAATTAGAAGATTTATATGAAGACGAATATTTTGTCAAAACGTTGAAAATTCCTGCTGAAAATGTATCGGGATTTAAATATTTCGCGGTCGAAAATAATGAATTGGCGCAAGCCATCAAGGCAAAAAATAAAACGCTCACCGATTTTCTTTTGGTACAAATTTCAGAAAAATATAAAGCACAGCAATTAGAACAAAAACAATAAAATTTTCATCAAGTTTTATAAATTTCTGAATAAAAAATCTATGCCTGAATCGTTACAGATTAATTACTTTTACAAAATGAAAAAGATAATTAAAGTTGCCTTAATTTTTGTGCTTTTCTTGAGTTTAACCTCAATGACAGTTCACAAATTTTATGTTTCGGTAAACCAAATTGACTTTGTTCCAAAGAAAAAAGCGCTTGAAATCACGTCTCGAATTTTCATCGACGATTTAGATTTGGCCTTGGAAAAAAAGTTTAAAAAGAAAGCTTATCTCGCTACTTCCAGAGAAACTTCTGATTCAAAAGAATTGCTCCAAAAATATTTCGACGAAAAGTTTTCCATCAAGGTAAACGGTCAGCAAAAACAAATTAATTTCCTTGGAAAAGAGTTGGAAGAAAACGTTTTGATATGTTATTTCAACGTAAAAGACGTTTCGAAAGTTGCTTCCTTAGAAATAAAAAACACCGTTTTAATGGAACTTTATGAGCAGCAACATATTTTTCACACCACTATTTTAGGCCAAAAACAAAGCGTTTTGCTCACCAACGGAAACACGGTTGGTGTGTTAAAGTATTAGCAAATTTTTCTGCTTTAACTCAAATTGAGTATTTTTCAACTTTAAAGAACAAATCATCAATGAAAAGAATATTTTGTCTTCTCGCAATTCTTCCGATTTCGCTTTTGGCACAGGAAACAAAAACTACTGAAAAGAAGCGCGAACCAGGAAAATACGATACCAATAAGTTTAGCCAAATGTATGATCTTTTGGCAACTCCAAATATGTTTAGAACGGCTTCCGGTGCGCCCGGATCCGCTTATTATCAGCAACAAGCCGATTACAAAATGGACATCGAGCTGGACGATAAAAACACAAAAGTTTATGGAAACGAAACGATTACATACCATAATAATGCTCCGGAAAGCTTGGATTACCTTTGGATTCAATTGGACCAAAATCAAAACGCGAGAGATTCAAAATCGCCATTGATTGAAAATCAAAAAATGGATCCGGCGTTGACTCCTGGTGGTTTTTCAAAGAAATTTATGGAGGAAGATTTCGACGGAGGTTTCCACATCGAATATGTAAATGACGCGAAGGGAAAGCCGATGAAATACGTCATTAATCAAACGATGATGCGCATTGATCTGCCAATGCCTTTAAAATCAAAGGAGAAAATAGAAATCAACATAAAATGGTGGTATTTAATCAATAATTATCGAGTTGATGGCGGTCGTTCAGGGTATGAACATTTTGATTCTGACGGAAATAATTTGTACGTTTTGGCTCAGTTTTATCCAAGAATGGCAGTTTATAACGATGTTGAAGGTTGGCAAAATATGCAATTTTGGGGAGCGGGAGAATTTGCACTTCCGTTTGGAAATTTTGATGTGAATATTACCGTTCCGGCAGATCATATTTTAGAAGCTACCGGAGATTTATTGAACAGAAAAGAAGTTTTTACGGCAGAACAATTCAAAAGATATCAGTTGGCCGAAAAAACGTATGACAAGCCAGTTGTCGTGGTAACGCAAGCCGAAGCAGAACAAGCTTCAAAAAGTTTTTCAGACAAGAAAAAAACATGGAAATTTAGTGCAAAAAATGTACGTGATTTTGGAATTTCTACTTCACGGAAATTTATTTATGATGCAATGGCGGTGAAACTTTCTGAGAAATCGGTGATGGCAATTTCGCTTTATCCGCCAGAATCAAATCCGCTTTGGGGTGATTTATCGACGAAAACGGTGGCGCATACTTTGAGAAGTTATTCATCGCACACTTTTGATTATCCTTATCCAAAAGCGATTTCAATTTCTGCCGAAGATCAAGGAATGGAATATCCGATGATTTGCTGGAATTATGGACGTCCCGATGAAAAAGGTTTTGTGAGCGACCGAATTAAATATGGAATGCAAAGCGTAATTATTCACGAAGTGGGACACAATTTCTTCCCGATGATTGTGAATTCTGACGAGCGCCAATGGAGCTGGATGGACGAAGGTTTGAACACATTTTTGCAATATTTGGCTGAAAAAGAGATGGATCCAAATTATCCTTCGCAACGCGGTCCGGCAAAAAATATCGTTCCTTATATGAGCGGTGACCAAAATTTCTTGGAACCAATTATGTCAAATTCAGAAGGAATTCACCAATTTGGAGCCAATGCTTACGGAAAACCTGCGACGGGTCTTAATATTTTGAGAGAAACAATTATGGGCAAAGAATTGTTTGACCACGCTTTTAAAACCTACGCAAATCGATGGAAATTCAAACATCCAACGCCAGATGATTTCTTCAGAACGATGGAAGATGCTTCCGCAGTTGACTTAGACTGGTTTTGGAGAGGTTGGTTTTTCTCGACAGAATATGTTGACTTGGGAATCAAGGAAGTAAAACAATTTTATGTTTCTGAAACGGCTCCAAAAGAAGCAAAAGATGTGGCAATCAGAAGAGGTCGTTTCAATCAAGAAAAAGGGCCATTTGTGTATTTTGTTCCTTCAGATTCAAAAGATTTGGATAAAAAATCTCAAAAATCCTTGCAAGTTGCTGACGTAAAAATCCTGAATGATTTTATCCAAGAAAAATATACTTCGGAAGAAAGAAGCAAATTGAAATCTCCAAAATATTTTTATGAAGTGACGTTTGACAAGCTTGGAGAAATGTTGATGCCAATTTTAGTCGAACTGACTTTTGAAGATGGAAGCAAGGAATTTTATAATTTTCCGGTTCAAATCTGGAGAAAAGGAAATGCAACCGCAACAAGAGTTTTTGCTACGGATAAAAAAGTTTCAAAGATTGCTTTAGATCCAAAATTAGAGACAGCCGATATCGACGTGACCAATAATGTATGGCCGAAAGTGGAAACAAAATCAAAATTTGACCAGTTTGGTGGTTAGTTAAAATCATATTAAAATCGGACATGAAAATCATAACAAAAAACTGTGACTGATTTTTTGCCGTATCTTTGTTTAAAATAAATTGTTATGTTTGGAATAGGAGGATCAGAATTATTTTTAATCATAGTGATCGCTGTGATGCTTTTTGGGGCTGATAAAATCCCTGAAGTGGCGCGCTCGCTCGGAAAGGGAATTCAGCAGTTAAAGAGTGCAACGGATGATATTAAAACCGAAATCCACAAGACAGCTGCAGAAAACGGTTTAGACCAAAATTCTTTAACGGGTGGACTTTCTGAAGAAGTTACTAAAGTGAAGGAAAACTTTGCTAAAATCATGGAAAATTCAAATGACCCAAGCTTTGGGCTCGATAAAATCAAAGAAGATTTGGGTTCAGAAATCACAAAGGTCAAAGAAGATATTGAAACTCTCGAAGGACCAATAAAAAGACAAGACAGATAGATGGAAACATTGCTGGAACTCGACAAAAATTTATTTATATTTCTCAATAGCCTAGGATCTGAAAGATTTGACGGCTTTTGGCTTTTTATAACGAAACAAATTAATTGGATTCCGATATTTTTAATCATCATGTATTTGGTTTTCAAGCATCTTGGCTGGAGACACGCTTTAATGATAATCGTGGTTATGGCGCTTCTAATTGCGTTGACAGATCAAACAACCAATTTATTTAAAAATTATTTTCAGCGACTTCGTCCGGTGAATAATACCGATTTAGATGATGTGATTCACTTTGTGCACAAGCGATCTTCGTTTAGTTTTATTTCGGGTCACGCTTCAAATTCGATGGCTGCGGCATTCTTTTTATATAAAGTTTTAAAGCCTTACTTGAAATATATGGGATTCATCTTTCTTTGGCCGTTAGTTTTCGCTTACAGCCGAATTTACTTGGGATTGCACTATCCTGGTGATATCTTGGCAGGGTATATTTGGGGAATTATTATGGCTCTGTTATTGATGAAATTATATACTTTCCTTCGAGATAAATATTTCCCAGAAAAAGAAGAAGTCGATCATCCAACAAATGATGCGCCTTTAGAAATGTAAAAAAGAAGGAGAATAGTTTTTAAAACTGTTCTCCTTTTTTTATTTTACAAAACTCGACTCACCGTCAAACCATCACGAATAGGCAATAAAACCGTTTCAACTCGTGAATCTTCCTTCAGTTTTTTATTATATTCTAATAAAACATTGGTGCTTAAATCTCTTGGGTCTGGCTTGTCTAAAACTTTTCCGCTCCACAAAACGTTATCCGAAAGAATAATTCCGCCTTTGTTCATTATTGGCAAAATCATTTCCCAATAATTCAAATAATTGTCTTTGTCTGCATCGATAAAAACCAAATCATATTTTTTATTTAAACTCGGAATTATTTCCAAAGCATCGCCTAAATGTTGCGAAATCTGACCTTTCCATTGTGATAAGTCAAAGTATTTTTTCTGAATATCAAACAATTCTTCATTGATGTCAATGGTGTCGATTGAACCGTTTTCCTGCATTCCTTCCGCTAAACACAAAGTCGCATAACCAGTATATGTTCCAATTTCAAGAATATTCACCGGACGAATTAATTTGGACAGCATACTTAAAACCCGTCCTTGAAAATGCCCGCTCAACATTCTGGGTTGCATAATTTTTTGGTACGTTTCCCTGTGAAGCGAAGCCAAAAGCGCTGGCTCGTCTTCAGAGTGTCTTTCTACGTAAAGTTCTAATTCGGGAGATATAAAGTGCATTGTAATTGATTTTTAGCAAAATTATAAAATAGTAGCAACTATCAATACTAATATCTAACTTTGCACCATGCAAATTGAGAAAAAAGACATCAGGGCATTATCAAAAGACCAACTTCGGGATTTTTTTGTTTCTAACGGAGACAAAGCTTTCCGCGGAAACCAGGTCTATGAATGGCTTTGGAGTAAAGGAGCGCACAAATTTGACGACATGACGAATGTGGCCAAACCAACGCGCCAAATGTTAGAGGAAAATTTTGTAATCAATCACATTAAGGTTGATACGATGCAAAGAAGTGAGGACGGAACCGTGAAAAATGCCGTTCGCCTTCATGATGGATTGGTCGTAGAATCGGTGTTGATTCCTACGGATACACGAACAACAGCTTGCGTTTCAAGCCAAGTCGGTTGCAGTTTAGATTGTAATTTTTGTGCCACGGCAAGATTAAAAAGAATGCGAAATCTTGGTCCTGATGAAATTTATGACCAAGTGGTGGCGATTGACAAAGAAAGCCGTTTGTATTACAATCATCCGCTGTCAAATATCGTTTTTATGGGAATGGGCGAGCCGTTGATGAATTACAACAACGTTTTAAAAGCCATCGAAATGATTACTTCCACGGAAGGTTTGGGCATGTCGCCAAAACGAATCATGGTTTCTACTTCTGGAGTTCCAAAGATGATTAAAAAACTGGCAGATGACGAAGTGAAATTCAAATTGGCGGTTTCATTGCATTCTGCAATTGATGAAATTCGCGCCAGAATTATGCCGTTCAGCAAGAACTTTCCGTTGGCAGATTTGCGTGAAGCGTTAGAATATTGGTACAGAAAAACCAAGAGCAAGGTTTCTTACGAATATGTGGTTTGGAAAGGAATCAATGATAACAAGGCTTCGGTCGATGCATTGGTTAAATTCTGCAAATATGTGCCTTGCAAAGTAAACTTGATTGAATACAACCCAATTGATGACGGAGAATTCCAGCAAGCTTCAGAAGAATCAATCAATGAATATATTAAAGCTTTGGAAGCTACCGGAATCGTAGTAAAAGTTCGAAGAAGCCGAGGAAAAGATATCGACGCTGCTTGCGGTCAATTGGCAAATAAAGAAGCGTAGTTTTTTTGGAGCCAATCTTCAGGCATTTTTTAAATCATTTTCCCGCTTTCCATTGCAATCTTTTCTCCCGATAAAAAATCGGGAAGAAAAGGATTTTCATTTCAATCGGGGCTATTGAAACACTACTGGCATTCTTTAAACTTTCCGACCATTGCGGTCAGAATCTTTAATCTTTAAATAATTCAATCTTTAAATTTTCAATCAGAAGCCGTATATTTGCTACCAATGAAAATCACAGAGCAAATAAAACAGCCCATTCTTGCCGAAATGGAACTTTTTGAAAAGAAGTTTCACGAAGCGATGTCTTCAAAGGTGGCTTTGCTCAACAGAATTACCTATTATATCGTCAACAGAAAAGGAAAACAAATGCGACCGATGTTTGTTTTTCTGACTGCAAAAATGGTTTCTGACGGACTCGTAAATGAACGAACTTATCGTGGCGCTTCGGTTATTGAATTGATTCATACGGCAACTTTAGTTCACGACGATGTTGTGGATGACAGTAATCGCAGACGAGGATTTTTCTCGATAAACGCACTTTGGAAAAATAAAATTGCAGTTCTTGTTGGAGATTATTTATTATCCAAAGGATTATTACTTTCCATTGACAATGGCGATTTTGATTTGCTGAAAATTATTTCGGTTGCCGTTCGAGAAATGAGCGAAGGAGAATTGCTTCAAATTGAAAAAGCAAGGCGATTAGATATTACAGAAGATGTTTATTACGAAATCATCCGTCAAAAAACGGCTACTTTAATTGCAGCTTGTTGTTCGCTTGGCGCTCGCTCAGTAATTCCCGAAAATACAGAAGTTGTAGAAAAAATGCGCAAATTTGGAGAATTAATCGGGATGGCTTTTCAGATAAAAGACGACCTTTTTGATTATACAGATGATGCCATCGGAAAACCAACCGGCATTGATATTAAGGAACAAAAGATGACGCTTCCGTTGATTTATGTCTTAAATCATTGCACTCCAAAAGAAAAAAAGTGGGTAATAAATTCCATCAAAAACCACAATAAAGATAAAAAGCGCGTCAAAGAAGTCATTGCTTTTGTAAAAAACAACAACGGACTTTCTTACGCAGAACAAAAAATGGTAGAATTCCAGCAGGAAGCTTTGCTGTTGATTCAAGATTTTCCAGATTCTCCTTATAAAGACGCACTTACGTTGATGGTTAATTATGTTATTGAAAGAAAAAAATAGATTTTTATTTCAAAATTTGTTTATTGTAAATACCTGTATATTAGATTTTTACGTTTCTATTTTTCACTATCTAATTATCTGTTTTCAAAATTTTTTAATTTTTTTCACGCCTCGTGCAACCATTTTCAATCGACAATCGTCTATGCTAATAGAACACTGATTGAAACATTCGAACGAGTCATAAATCATCAATCTGAAATCAAACATTTATTGTGAAAGTAATCGCATTACATCAAGAAGAAAGAGAAATAATCAGCCAGGCTGTCGAGAATAATCGACACGCACAGCAGAAAATTTATTCCTCTCATGCTCCAAAAATGTTGAGCGTTTGCAGGCAATACATTAAAGATTTGCACCAAGCCGAAGATGTAATGATTACCGCTTTCATGAAAGTTTTTTCAAATCTGAAAAATTTTGAGCATAAAGGAAGTTTCGAAGGTTGGATCAGACGAATTATGGTCAACGAGTGCATTTCTTTTATCAGAGTTCAGAAAAAAGTAAAGTATATCGAAGACGAAAATTACTTCGAAGAAACTTTTAATAATACAGAAAGTCAATTTAATGTAGAAGATATTCAGTTTTTAATTGACGGTTTGCCAGACGGATACAGAATGGTTTTTAACCTTTATGCCATCGAAGGATTCAAGCACCAGGAAATTGCAAAGATGCTCGGAATTAATGAGGGAACATCAAAATCGCAATTGTCACACGCTCGAAAAATGTTGCAGGAACAAATTAACAAGTTAAAGAATTTTCAAAATGGAACCGAATAAATTAGAAAATAGCTTTAGAGAACAGCTGAACAAAAGAGAAATTCAGCCGTCAGAAATGGCTTGGGATCGATTAGACGCAATGCTTTCGGTTGCCGAAAACAAAAAACCTAAAAAAAGAACGTGGATGTATATCGCCGCCAGTTTTTTAGGATTTATCCTGATTGGTTCGCTATTTTTCAGCCAGTCAGAAACAGAAATCAAGACAAATAACGCAGTTGTCGTTCAAGAAAATACAGAAAGCCATTCAGAAAATGCAAGCCAAGAAGAATCATCGCCAGTTTCATCATCAACAATTACGGCAGTTAAGCCAAACCAAAATGCGATTGCTTCGGTAACAACTTCTTCGAAAAAAGGATCCAACGCTTCAAAAGAAAACTCATCAATTTCTCAAAAAGGCACAGAAGAAGTTCAACTAATTGAAGAAAAAGCGATTCCGGATGTAAAACAAAATAAATACATCGAATCAGAAAGTCTTTTGGCAGAAGCAGAAACAAAATTGCAGTCAGAATCCATCAAATCATCGGTTGCAAAATCAGGTGTGAAAGTAAATTCTAAAAATCTTCTCAATTCAGTCGAAGGCGAATTAGACGATACTTTCAGAGAAAGAGTGGTGCGTTCGATCGGCAAAAATTATGAGACGGTCAAGTCAAGCTTGGCAACCAGAAATCAAGAATAATCAATCAAAATCATTTTAAAAATCAAAATCATGCAAAAAATTATTTTTTACGCAGTGGCAATGCTATGTCTTTTTGCAAGCAAAGTCTTTGCACAGGAAACCTTTGAAACTCGAGCAAAAGCAATCGCTCAGAATATTGAAACGGTCACAAAAGAAGAAAAAGACGCACTAAAATCTGAGGTTGAAGCAGTCAATAAACAATTAGACAATGGCGAAATAACTCAGGAACAAGCCGACGCAAGAAAGGAAGCTTATGCTACAATAAGAGCAAATAACATCGAAACAAAAGTAGCAGCAGAAGAAGCAAAATTGACAGCTTTGGTCAAAGAAAAAGTAGATGGAAAAGTAAGTTCAGGACACGAATCAACTCAGTTTGGCATCTTTTGGAAATCAAATACTACAAAATCTGACGCTGATAAACAAAAGCAAGATTCTATTTATAGAACCAGATCAGACCGCAGAACAACCTCTCAATTGGTATTCGCGACCGGATTTAACAATACAATAAACGAAGGAGATTTAGGAACTTTAAACGACTCTGATTTCAAATTTAATAAATCACAATTTTATGAATGGGGAATAACTTTTAATTCTCGGTTGGCTAAAAACAGCAATTTGCTTCACGCAAAATATGGACTTTCATTGATGTACAACAACCTTCGCGCCACGGATAACAGAAGTTTTGTGGTAAATGGCGACCAGACGCAGTTGGTTGAAAATCCCATCCACTTAAAAGAATCTCGATTCAGAAATGTGTATCTCGTCCTGCCGTTGCACTTGGAATTTGACTTTACAAAAAAGAAAATCGACGGCGATAAAGTATATTTCCGCAGCCACGAAAGCTTCCGTTTTGGAATCGGTGGTTACGCCGGAGCACATTTGAAATCCAAGCAAATATTGCGTTACGAAGTGGACGACCGAAATGTAAAAGAAAGAACAAAAGGTGATTTTAACGCCAATAATTTCATCTACGGGCTGAGCGCTTACATTGGTTACGGCCAGGTAAGTTTGTACGCAAAATACGATTTGAGCCCAATTTTTAAAGACAATGCCGTTGAACAAAATAACGTTTCTCTCGGTTTGAGATTCGATTTAAACTAAAAAGTTAGAGTTTGTTACGTTAGTTAAAAATGCTTTTCGAGTAAAATTGAAAAGCATTTTTTTTCTTTTTGAACCAAATCGATGGTGTTTTTTTGCCAACCATTTTCCCGCTGTCTGCACTAGCTTTTTCCCTTTCCGAACTCCGTTCAAGGGAAAAAGGCTAGTGCCGCCCATCGGGGGTATGAGAGAAGCTTTCCGCATTTTTGTAAACATCAGAACAACAGCGTGAAGATGCAAACCGACATAAAAATTCAATAAAAACACGCAAAATCAACATCGGAATAAAACAGCGAGCTTGTCACAAATTCAAGGCATCTTCGTATCTTTGCCCTCCATTAAAATCCAAATAATTTGATTTCTAAGAATACCATCGACAAAGTTTTTGAAACCGCCCGAGTTGAGGAGGTTATCGGCGATTTTGTTCAGTTAAAAAGAGCCGGAAGCAATTTTAAAGGTTTGAGCCCTTTCTCTGACGAACGCTCTCCGTCGTTTATGGTTTCTCCGGTGAAACAAATTTGGAAGGATTTTAGTTCTGGAAAAGGTGGAAACTCAATCGCATTTTTGATGGAACACGAACATTTCACTTATCCAGAAGCGATTCGGTATTTGGCCCGCAAATATAATATCGAAATTGAAGAAACTGAGCTGAGCGACGAGCACAAAGCCGAAGCCAACGAACGTGAAAGTATGTATTTGGTTTCTGAATTTGCAAAAAAATATTTCCACAACACTTTATTGAATGATGAAGAAGGCCGAGCGATTGGCTATTCTTATTTCAAAGAAAGAGGATTTACGAACGACACCATCAAGAAATTTGAACTTGGATATTCGCCAGAATCTTGGGATGCTTTTACCAAAGAAGCGCTCGGAAAAGGCTACAAATTAGATTATCTTGATAAAACCGGACTGACAATTGTTAAAGAAGACAAGCAGTTTGACCGATTTAAAGGTCGCGTGATGTTCCCCATTTCCAGTATGTCTGGACGAACATTAGGTTTCGGCGGAAGAATTTTGACCAATGATAAAAAAGCGGCTAAATATTTAAATTCTCCCGAAAGTGATATTTACCACAAAAGTAAAGTTTTATACGGAATATTTCAGGCAAAGCAATCGATCGCCAAATTAGATAATTGTTATTTGGTTGAAGGTTATACTGACGTGATTCAGTTCAGTCAAGCCGGAATTGAAAACGTTGTGGCTTCGTCAGGAACGGCTTTAACGCCAGATCAAATTCGTTTGGTAAATCGTTTGACCAAAAATATTACCGTGCTTTTTGACGGAGACGCGGCTGGTTTGCGCGCTTCCATCCGTGGAATTGATTTGATTTTGGAAGAAGGAATGAACGTAAAAGTCTGCACTTTTCCTGATGGAGAAGATCCGGATAGTTTTGCCAAGAAAAATTCCCACTCAGATTTGGTCAATTATTTGGAAACAAACGCCAAAGATTTTATTCAGTTCAAAGCTTCTTTGTTAATGGACGAAGCGAAGAACGATCCGGTGAAAAAAGCAGGATTGATTCGCGATATGGTGACAAGTATTTCAAAAATTCCGGATAGAATTCAAAGAGAAATTTATCTTCAGGAAACTTCCAGAATTATGGATATTTCTGAGCAGGTTTTAGTCAATACTTTGGCACAATTGGTTCAGAAAGATATCACCGAAGTTGATAAAAAGCAAAAGCAGGAGCAAAAAGCTTTCGACGTAGTCAAAAACGATAATCCAGAGCAAGCCAGAAAAATTGATATTTTATTTGAATTAGAACGAAAAATCATTGAAATTCTTCTTTTGTATGGACACAAAGAAGATGAATTTGAAGATGTTCTCTTAAAAACAAATGAAGAAGGCGAAATCCACGAAGTTTCTGAAAAAAAGGAATATAAAGTGTACCAAAGAATCTATCTCAGTCTTCAAGAAGATGAGGTTGAATTGGCAAATCCTTTGTTCAGAGATATTTACAATGATTTGATAAATTATTTTCACCAAAACGAAACTTTCAATGCAGAGCATTATCTTATGCATCTTGCGCCAGAACTAGCGCAAGAAGTCACAGATATTTTAATGCAAGAGGAAAGAGATTTGCTCCACAACTGGGAAGGTCAAAATATTATTGTAAAGCAAAAAGACCAAACCATCAGCCAATATGTTTCTGAAACCATACTAACCATGCGTTGGTTTTTAGTTGATAAAATCATTGAAGAGCTAAAAGGCGGAATTTCTCCCGATCCAGAAGTTGACAATTCAGAAACGTTATCAATGGCAATGGATTATTACAAATTGATTGGTTCGTTTTCGTCAAAATTAGGGCGGGTAATGTCACGTTATAGTATCTAAACGATTTCCAAAGTTTTTGCTTTATTCACTAAATCAACAAGATTTGTCACGTTTAATTTGGTAAGCAACCTTAATTTATAAGTACTTACTGTTTTCTCGTTTAAATCAAGAATTTTAGCAATTTCTTTGTTCTTTTTACCGTCGCTCAAGTAACGAAGAACTTCAATTTCTCTAGTCGACAATTTTCTGTACAAACGCTCAGATTTGTTTCTTTTCCCGATTAGCGCCAAGTTTTTCTTAACGACATCGCTGAACACAACATTTCCGTTATTCACTTTTGATATTGCCGATGCAAGAGTTTCCAATTTTGCAGTTTTATGAACATAAGCGGAAACGCCTGCTTTTAATGCATTTGGGGCATACATTTGCTCAGAAAGATTTGTGTAGATTACCAGTTTTGTAGCGGCATGTTCCTTAATCATGCTTTTTACAAGGTTAATACTTGATAATCCTTCTAAATCTAAATCAAGGATCACAATATCAACAGATTTTTTACTCAGTATTTCTTCCAACGTCTGGAAGTTTTCGGCGTGTCCTACAATGCTTACTTCAGAACTGTCCTTAAAATAAGACTTAATTCCGTAGTGGACAATTGGGTGGTTATCGGCCAGGCATACTTTAATCATAACTTTGTTTTTTAAAATTAAATATAAAACACACGTAAAATTAGTTAATTTTTTATTATTAACTTAAATTTTATGTGAAAATCATTTTAGTTCTTGCGGAATTTCGCAAATTGGTATTGGAATCATTTTATGTTGATTTACGAAATTTAAGCGCTTGTAGATTGTAAAAACTTCCAATTCTCGTCCAGAAAAATCTGAAGCGCTTTTTCCATACTCGGTTTGTGTCATCGCCCATTCGAGTTCGTCGTAACTCGCGCCAATCTGGTCTTCATCACTTCGATCGTCCCCAAATAATCCGTCGGTCGGCTTTGCATTTAAAATAGAACTCGGAACTTGAAGGCTTTTCGCTAGCTCATAAACTTCTGATTTCATTAAATCAGCAATTGGACTCACGTCAACGCCACCGTCTCCATATTTTGTGTAGAAACCCACTCCAAAATCTTCCACTTTATTTCCTGTACCAGCAACAATCAAACCATTTATTCCGCCATGATAATAGAGCGTGGTCATTCTTAAACGAGCTCGTGTGTTGGCTAGTGAAAGATGGTATTTTGTATCGTCACCGCCTGCTGGAACTAAACTTTTAAACATTTCAAACACTGAAGTCAAATTAGTTTCAATGCTCGTTACGTTCTCAAATCGCTCTTTAAGTTTTGCAATGTGATCCTTGCCCCTTGAAACGTGGCTTTCTGCTTGATGAATAGGCATCTCCACACAAAGTGTAGGCAAGCCAGTTTCCGCACATAAAGTGGAAGTCACCGCAGAATCAACTCCTCCAGAAATTCCCACAACAAAACCATTGACTTTTGCGTTTAAGGCATAATCCTTTAACCAATTTATAATGTGTTTTTTTACGGCTTCGGTCTGTAGTGTAATCTTTTTTTGCATTTCAATATAATATTTAAGAAACTTGAAGTGTATATTTGCAACTTCATTTCTAATATAAAGTTACATAAAACATATCTTAATATTAGGTTAACTTTTAATAGAAAAATTCCAGCAAATTTATATGAAGAAATTTACAATCTTGTTTTTTTTCGCAACAATTTTCGTAGCCTGCGATAAAAAGGACAAAGCACAAGAAGAAATTGACAAAATCGCGCTAGAGCTAAAGGTAGAGCGGTTCGACAAATTATTTTATGAAACAGATCCCGCTGAACTTGCTGATTTAAAACAAAAATATCCATTCTTTTTTCCAACAGGAAATGAAGATTCTGTGTGGACAAACAAAATGAAGAATCCACTTTTAAAAGAATTACATTCAGAAGTGCAGAAGCAATTCGGCGATTTTTCAACAGAAACTTTGGAGCTAGAAGAGCTCTTTCGAAGAATTAAATTTTATTTTCCAAAGGCAGGCACGCCAAAAGTAATCACGCTGATTTCGGAAGTCGATACACAGGCAAAAGCAATTTACGCAGACAGCTTGCTGTTACTGTCTCTAGATACTTACTTAGGAAAAGACCATCGTTTTTACGTTGATTTTCCAATTTATCAAAAAATAAGCTTCGAAAAGTCGCAAATGCTTCCAGATGTAGTTTCTGATTTTTCAATGCGCGTTATAACCCCACCAACCGACAGAACACTACTTGCTCAAATGATTTATTTTGGAAAAGAACTATATTTAAAGGATTTATTGCTTCCAAAATTGTCTGACGATGTGAAAATTGCCTACACGCCCGAACAAATCGAGTGGTGTCAAGAAAATGAAGGGTATGTTTGGAGGTATTTTATCGATGAAAAACTGCTCTACGATTCTGACCCCAAATTAGCCGGGAGATTTATCAACCCAGCGCCGTTTTCAAAATTTTATTTAGAAATTGATGGCGAATCACCAGGAAGAATCGGGATGTGGATAGGATGGCAAATTGTACGCTCGTATATGCAAAACAATGATGTATCTTTGCAGCAATTATTGCAAACGGATGCAAAAGAAATTTTCGATAATAGTAAATACAAACCAAAAAAGTAATGTCAGATAAAATAACTTCCGAGATAAAAATAACAGTTGAATTGGATGATAACCGCGTTCCAGAAAAATTATTTTGGGCAGCACAAGACGGTGGCGTTGTTCAAGAAGAATCAAAAGCGATGATGCTTTCGTTTTGGGACAGTAACGTTCAAGAAACGATGAGAATCGACCTTTGGACAAAAGATATGCCAGTTGATGAGATGAAAAAATTCTTTCATCAAAGTTTAGTTGCAATGGCAGATACATTCCAACGGGCAACAGACGACGAAAAAATGGCGGACACAATGAAAGATTTCTGTGATTATTTTGCCGAAAAAATGGACTTGAAAAAAGCAGAATAATTTCGTCATAAAAATAAAAAATCCCGAATTCAATATTGAGTTCGGGATTTTTTATGTTTTGAAGTTTTGTCATTTACTGCCAACTGTCAACTGAAAACTCTCAACTATTTAAAAACTATTCAAGTCTTTAAAAACTTCTTGATTGATTTCATCAATATATTCTAAAACAGAATCTTTTCCGGTTCCTTCGGTTGATGAAGTTACAAAGTATGGTGGCATTTCTTCCCAGTTATTGGCTAATAATTTTTTTCTGTAGGCAGCAACGTGTGAATCGATTTTGGTTTTGCTGATTTTATCCGCTTTCGTAAAAATAATACAAAACGGAACTTCGTATTCTCCTAAATAAGTAATGAATTCTAAATCAATCGCTTGCGCTTCTAAACGAATGTCAATCAACACAAATGCGCAAACCAACTGCTCTCTTTTTTCGAAATAATCAGTAATAAATTTCTGGAAAACTTCTTTAGTTTTTTTCGAAACTCTCGCGTAACCGTAACCTGGTAAATCGACCAAAAACCAATTGCTATTAATCTTAAAGTGATTGATAAGTTGGGTCTTTCCTGGTCTCCCTGAAGTTTTCGCCAAACTCTTATGATTAGTCAGCATATTAATCAAAGAAGATTTCCCAACATTTGAGCGACCAATAAAAGCATATTCTGGTAAGCGCTCAGTTGGACATTTTGCAACTTCTGAATTACTGATGATAAATTCGGCGGTATTGATTTTCATAACGGATATTCGATTTCTGCAAAGGTAGTCAAAAAAAATAACCGCCAATTTTAGAAATTAATTCTTAAATCAGCGGTTTAAATTATTTTATTTCTGGTCTATAAATGTGTTTTCTTAAGCCAGTCGTGCATCAAGTTATTAAACTCATCCGGATGTTCCATCATCGCCGCGTGGCCACATTTGTCAATCCAATATAAAGAGGAATTTGGCAACAATTCGTGAAATTCTTCTGCAACTTCTGGTGGTGTAACTTTGTCATTTTTACCCCAAATAATACAAGTCGGAACGTGCATTTTTGGTAAATCTTTCGCCATATTGTGTCGAATGGCACTCTTTGCAATGGTCAACGTTTTGATCAATTTAATTCTGTCATTTGCCATCTCATAGACTTCATCAACTATTTCCTTTGTGGCAATTTTTGGGTCATAAAAAACGTCTTCCGCTTTTTTCTGAATGTAATCATAATCACCTCGTCTTGGATAACTGTCGCCCATTGCGCTTTCATAAAGCCCTGAACTTCCAGTGATTATCAATCCAAGCATTTTTTCGGGATACATTTTTGTATGGTACAAACCAATGTGGCCACCAAGTGAATTTCCTAGTAAAATAACGCGGTCAAAACCTTTATAAGTGATGAAATCCTTTACATATTTCGCAAACGCTTTCACATTTGTTTTCAATATATTCTGCGTATAGATCGGCAATTCTGGAATTACCACTTTATATCCGTGTTTTGGAAAATATTCGGCAACACCTCCAAAGTTGCTCAGTCCGCCCATTAATCCATGCAGAATGATAATTGGTGTGCCTTCTCCGGCCTCAAAATATTTATATTTTCCTTCTTTTTTTAAATCTTCCATTAGCTGTTTTAGGCATTTCAATCCCCAAAATTAAAGGGAAACACAAATATATGATTTTATCAATAAAAACGAATTTTTGGCTCGACATTTTACTTTTAATTTTTTTAGAATATCGAATTTTTAAGTAAGGATTTTCAGCTCAAAATTTCAGTCAGATAAAAAATAGAGATAAACTTCTGTAATTCAAATAATTCGCCGTTGGTAAAGCATTAAGGACTTTTAGAATAGTTTAAATTATATACCGATTTTCATAAATCTTTTAAAGAATGCGTTGTAAATCATAATTTTTGTTAAAATATTGATAATGAAAGGTATCGTTCTTTTTAATTCGGAATTACGTGAATTGATTCTAAAGTGGTAAAACTTATTAACAAAGTGGTAAATTGTGGTAGATTGTGGTAATTATTTTTCTACATTTGCTATAAATCATTAAAAAACGTAACTAATTGAATACCATCATTGGAACATATGAATGTAAGGTCGATGCTAAAGGGAGAGTGCTTTTGCCAGCGCCGCTGAAGAAGCAATTGACTGATTCATTGAACGATGGTTTTGTGTTGAAACGTTCGGTTTTTCAGCCGTGTTTGGAGTTGTATCCAATGGCAGAATGGAACTTAATGATGCAGAAAATCAATAAGTTAAACCGATTTGTAAAGAAAAACAACGACTTCATCAGAAGATTTACAGCTGGTGTAAAAATGGTTGAAATAGACAATTTGGGACGACTTTTAATTCCGAAGGATTTAGTGACTTTCGGAAACATTTCAAAAGATTTAGTGTTGTCTTCGGCAGTAAATATCGTTGAAATCTGGGATAAAGATTTGTATGAAAAATCAATTTCTGGAGATGATATGGATTTTGCGGATTTGGCGGAAGACGTAATGGGAAATATAAATGACGACGACAATGGAATATCATAATCCTGTTTTGTTAATGGAAACTGTGGATGGTTTGGATATCAAGCCAGACGGAGTTTATGTGGATGTGACTTTCGGCGGTGGCGGTCATTCAAAAGAGATCTTAAAAAGATTGGGTCCAAACGGAAGATTATTCGGTTTTGACCAAGACGAAGATGCTTTAGCAAACGCTTTAGATGATGAAAGATTCACTTTAATCAATGAAAATTTCAGATTCATCAAAAGATTTTTGAGATTCCATAACGTGAAAAGCGTCGATGGAATTTTGGCTGATTTAGGAGTTTCGTCGCATCAATTTGACGTGGCAGAAAGAGGTTTTTCGACTCGTTTTGATGCAGAATTAGACATGAGAATGAGTCAGAAAAATGACTTGAGCGCTTACAAAGTGGTTAATGAATATGACGAAGCCAATTTGCGTCGTGTATTTTATGACTACGGTGAATTAAAAAATGCTCCTGCAATTGCAAGAGTGATTTTGGAAGCAAGAGAAATTGAGGTAATCAAAAATACTGAGCAATTAAAAACGGTTTTGGGAAGATTTCTTCCAGCTCATAAAAGTCACAAGATTTTGGCTCAAATGTATCAGGCAATCCGAATTGAAGTAAATCAAGAAATGGATGTTTTGAAGGAGTTTTTGGAACAATCTTTAGAAATTTTGAAGCCAGGCGGAAGATTAAGTGTGATTTCATACCATTCTTTGGAAGACAGATTGGTAAAAAGATACATCAAAAATGGAATGTTTGAAGGCGAACCAGAACGTGATTTCTTCGGAAATTTCTCTGTTCCGTTCAAAACAATCGGAAAATTAATTGTTCCAAATGATGCTGAAATCAGAATCAACAACAGAGCAAGAAGTGCAAAATTAAGAATCGCAGAGAAAGTTTAATATTCAGATGGCAGATTTCAGATGGCAGACGTCCGAAATCTTAAATCAAAAATCATAAATCTGAAAAATGAAAGGTGGAGTTTATAGCATATTAAAAGCAAAGTTTCTGATCAATGATGACGCCGCAAAAAACTGGCAGTTCATCATTTTCTTGATTGTTTTGGCTTTGATAATGATTGCAAATTCACACAATTATGAACAGAAAACCTATAGAATTACAGAATTAGACAAGGAAGTTAAAGAGCTTCGTTCGGAATTTGTGGACAGACGTTCAGAATTAATGAAATTGAAAATGGAATCGACAATTGCAACAAAAATGGAAGCGAAAATGATTTTCCCATCGTCAGTTCCTCCAAAGAAAATCAAGGTTTTAAAAGAAAAAGAAAAAGGGTTTTTTGAAAAATTATGGCAGTAGAAGAAAAAAATATTTCTTATAGAATTTATCTGGTCGCTTTTGTGGTCTTGATAATGGCTGTCGGTATTTTAGTAAAACTTACTAATATACAGTGGGTTGAAGGCGATTATTACAGAAAATTAGCCAAAGATAAAACGGTCAAAAATTTTGTAATTCCTGCAAATAAAGGAAATGTATATTCTGCTGACGGAAGTTTATTGGCTACGTCAATCCCAAATTACACCGTTCGTTTTGACGCGATGGCTCCAAAGAAAGAAGATTTTGACAAAAACATCAAAGCTTTGGCAGATTCGCTTTCGATTTTATTAGAAAAACCAAGTTCTCATTATTATAACGAATTCAGAAAAGCGAGAGCCAACAAAAACAGGTATTTATTGCTTGCAAGAGGTTTGAGCTACACCGAATTTATGCGAATGAAAACATTTCCGTTGTTCAAATTAGGCCCAAATAAAGGCGGTTTGATTTCGGAACAAAAAACGGTTCGCGAACACCCAATCGGAATGGTTGCTCAAAGAACTATCGGTTATGAAAGACAATATGTTGACGGTGGCGTGGACGGGAAAGGAATCGAGTGGGCGTTTAAAGATTATTTGAACGGAAAAGATGGCAAGGTTTTAAAGCAAAAAATAGCAAAAGGGCAATGGAAACCTATCAGTGACAACAACCAAGTAGAGCCTCAAGACGGGTATGATATCGTGTCAACAATTGATGTTTACATCCAAGATATTGCGCACCACGCGTTGCTGAAACAATTGGAATATTACGAAGCAGAACACGGTTGCGTCGTGGTTATGGAAACCAAAACAGGCGAAGTTAAAGCAATTTCA
>Ga0265780_10000093_pt1 | contig 139536 bp, 129 predicted proteins | sample P1T30metagenome_FD_192432 | JGI IMG/M metagenome (GOLD analysis project Ga0265780, IMG submission 192432) | Plant litter microbial communities from East Loma Ridge, Irvine, California - P1 T30 | ecosystem: Environmental > Terrestrial > Plant litter > Unclassified | place: USA: California...
AATGTAAAAGATTTTCGTATCTTTATGTTCTGCAAATTTATGTAAATTACTATTATTGATATAATGAAATCGACCGAAATTGACTTACATAAAGAGTTAAAAAAATATTTTGGTTTTAACAAATTCAGGGGGCTTCAGGAAGGTGTTGTGCGCAGTATCATCTCAGGCAACAATACTTTTGTAATAATGCCAACCGGCGGGGGCAAATCTCTTTGTTACCAGCTTCCTGCACTTGTGCTTGAGGGCACTGCCATTGTGGTTTCTCCGCTTATAGCGCTCATGAAAAACCAGGTAGATGCCATCCGCAGCCTCTCATCTGAAGCAGGCATTGCGCATGTGCTTAATTCATCGCTTACCAAAACAGAAATAAACCAGGTTAAAAAAGACATTACAAGCGGGCTGACAAAGCTGCTGTATGTGGCGCCGGAATCGCTTACTAAAGAGGAGTATACGGCGTTTTTAAATAACGTGCCGCTATCTTTTGTGGCTATCGATGAGGCACACTGTATATCAGAATGGGGGCATGACTTCCGGCCAGAATACCGCAACCTTCGCACCATCATCCGTAATCTGGGTGATGTGCCCATTATAGGGCTAACCGCCACAGCAACACCTAAGGTACAGGAAGATATCCTTAAAAACCTTGATATGGTTGATGCCAATACGTTTAAGGCATCGTTTAACAGGCCTAATCTTTATTATGAAATTCGCCCCAAGCAAAAGACTGTAGAGGGCGATATTATACGGTTTATTCGCCAGCATAAAGGCAAGAGTGGTGTTATTTACTGCCTTAGCCGCAAAAAAGTTGAGGAAATAGCCCAGGTGCTACAGGTTAACGGCATAAGCGCTGTGCCTTATCACGCGGGGCTTGACGCTAAAACACGCGCCAGGCACCAGGACATGTTTTTAATGGAAGATGTTGATGTAGTGGTGGCTACAATTGCCTTTGGTATGGGTATAGATAAGCCCGATGTTAGGTTTGTAATACACCATGACATACCTAAATCGCTGGAAAGCTATTACCAGGAAACAGGCCGCGCAGGGCGTGATGGGGGCGAAGGCCATTGCCTTGCCTACTACAGCTACAAGGATATTGAAAAGCTGGAAAAGTTTATGAGCGGCAAGCCCGTAGCCGAGCAGGAAATAGGGTTTGCGTTATTGCAGGAAGTGGTGGCTTATGCCGAAACCTCTATGAGCAGGCGTAAGTTTTTGCTGCATTATTTTGGTGAGGAATTTGACGATGAAACCGGCGACGGTGCCGATATGGATGATAACGTAAGAAATCCAAAAAAGAAAAAAGAAGCTAAAGACCAGGTTGTTACGCTGCTTAAAGTTGTGCAGGATACCAAGCAGCTGTACAAGTCTAAAGAAATTATATTTACACTAACAGGTAAGATTAACGCTGTTATTAAAGCGCATAGAACCGATGCGCAGTCACTCTTTGGCGCCGGCAGCGCTTATGAAGAAAAGCACTGGATGGCCCTTATACGGCAGGTTTTAGTGGCGGGTTATCTTGATAAAGATATAGAAACCTATGGCGTGCTGAAACTTACGCCAAAAGGCGAAGAGTTTATAAAGAACCCGGTATCGTTTATGATGACCGAAGACCACGATTATAATGAAACGGATGAAGAGGCAGCTGTAACGGCTTCAAAATCAGCTGGTATTGCAGATGAGGTGCTTACGGGCATGCTAAAAGACCTGCGTAGAAAAGTGGCAAAAAAAATAGGCGTGCCGCCATTTGTTGTGTTTCAGGATCCATCGCTGGAAGACATGGCACTTAAGTATCCTGTTACTATTGAGGAGCTTAGCGGCGTGCACGGCGTAGGAGAGGGCAAAGCCAAGAAGTATGGTAAGGAGTTTGTAGAACTAATTGCCCGCTATGTTAAAGATAATGATATCATAAGGCCAGACGACCTTGTAGTTAAAACTACCGGAGCTAACTCTGCGCTTAAGCTTTACATAATACAAAATGTTGACAGAAAGCTGTCGCTCACGGATATCGCTAAGGCAAAGGGCCTTGATATGGAAGCGCTGCTTAAAGAAATGGAGCAGATAGTTTATAGCGGTACTAAGCTAAATATCAGCTATTGGGTAGATGATATACTGGATGATGAGCAGCAGGAGCAAATTCATGAATATTACATGGAAAGCGAAACCGACAGTATAAATGACGCCCTTAAAGAATTTGATGGCGACTATGATACTGAGGAACTTAGGCTAATGCGAATTAAATTTATTAGCGAAGTAGCTAATTAAATGCCACTATTAATTGCAGCTGCGCTTTAACTCTTAAACTAAAAATAAAAAACCTCAAAGAATGTAAAATTCTTTGAGGTTTTTTAATATGCTGTAAATAAACACTTTAATATAAAAATGAAGCCACTGCCTGCTGTTTACTGCTCAAATAGCTCTCCCCTGTGCGGCTTAAGCGCATCCCTCACTACTATCATATTTTCATCGGTAACAACCATCCACGCAATAGCATGTACATCGTTAAGTCCTTCAAAACCAGTGATATTTAACGGGAGTTTCTCTATGGCTATAAATTCCTTAAGGTGTTTTTCATGATGCTCGGCCGTCTTGGCGGCAGCCGGCCCCCTAAAATCCCATATCAGTTTTATTTGTCTCATTATTAAGGTTACGTTGTGCAGGCAAAGGTACAAAGATTACCTATATTACAGTAAATTCGCTATTTTTGAGCATCAACAACAAGCTATGCGGTACTTAACTACAGTTTTCCTTTTTGTGTTTTCAATAAGCTTTTCTCAGCAATTAACTCAGGAACAGGCTACTGCACTGGCTAAACTGCCCATGAAGTGCCTGCAGCAGGAGTACCCAAACAAGCTGAGCCAAATGCTTGCCGATTCCACCGAGATTGCTAACCCAAAAACGCTGCATCCCGCGTTTTACGGGTGTTTCGACTGGCATTCATCAGTACACGGGCATTGGAGCCTAGTATATCTTTTAAATCGCTTCCCTAACCTGGCAGGGCGCGATGAAATTATCAACAAGCTGAAAATCAATCTGTCCAAAGAAAACATAGCACAGGAAATTGCCTATCTTAATAAAAAGCATGAAAAAGCCTATGAACGTACCTATGGGTGGACGTGGCTGTTAAAACTGCAATTAGAGCTTGAAACCAGCACCCAGCCTTATGCTAAAGAGCTGGCTGCCAATCTTAAGCCGTTATCTGACCTTCTTATTGCGCGCTATATTGAATTCCTGCCTAAGCTAAATTACCCCTTGCGTGTTGGCACGCATGCTAATACTGCCTTTGGGCTGGCTTTTGCTTGGGATTATGCCTTGTATTCCAATAACTTACCGCTGCAGGCCAGCATCCGCGATAACGCCCTCCGCTTGTTTAAGGCCGATCATGATTGCCCGTTTGACTGGGAGCCCAGCGGTACTGATTTCCTGTCGCCCTGTATGGAAGAAATTGGTATTATGCAGCGTATACTGCCTGAAGATGAGTTTCTTAACTGGCTCAAAAGCTTTGCTCCTAAGCTTTTTGACAGTAAATATACATGGGAACCCGGCAAAGTTAGCGACCGTACAGATGGTTATCTTGTTCATTTAGATGGGCTTAACTTTAGCCGTGCGTGGAATTTGTATCGCCTGGCGCGCCAATACCCTAAGCAATTGGGGCATCTTAAGGCATTGGCCTACAGCCACCTGCAGTATTCACTGCATGCTATTACCGATGGCAATTATGAAGGCGAACACTGGCTTGCAACATTTGCGCTTTATGCATTTGAGGAAGCGGCCAAATAGTTCAAAAAATTAAGAATTTACTTACGCTGAAATAGCTAATACTTCACAATTGGAGTTGGACATTCGCTTTTTTGAAGAATAATAAACATAAGATTTTACTTATGCCACATCGCTTAATATTTCACAATTGGAGTTTGAGATTCAACTTTTAAGATAGAGGATTGTTTAAAGAATTTACTTACACTGAATTAGTCAATATTTCACAATTGGATTTTGAAATTGATCAGTAAATCGAAATATTTGAAAAGTCACCAGAAAAAAAATACGCTACAATAATTTCGGCCTTAAATTTTTTTGATTTTGCTTTTTATGCTGCTTAATTTATGTTGCTATAGGCTTATTATTTTTAACTGCCGGCTACATCGTTTTCTTTTGTCGGGTAAAAAAGTTCTTTCCTTTTTTATACATTTCTTCCATAAAAATATTATAATATTGTCCTTTTGACTAATATTAAATCTTTTATTAAAATTTCTGCTATAATTGTATGAAAAAACTTTATCTATTAAAGAGATGCTTTCTTTTAGTGCTAATTGGTGTACTTTCTTCATGCGGCAAAGATGACGGATATGAGCAGATTTCTCCGGTAGAAGTAGACCTTTCTACTGTACCTTATCAAAAACTTTCTGAATATAAGTTTTTTGAAGGTGAGATGAAAAATCTTGAACCGGCCTATAAAGTACTGCCTTATGATCTTAATAGTTCGCTGTTTACAGATTATGCCCATAAAAAGCGCTTTGTATGGATGCCCGCCGGATCCCGCGCCACCTACAGTGCCGATGGCGAGGTACTTAACTTTCCTGCCGGCGCGGTGCTTATAAAGAATTTTTACTATGAAAATGTACTGCCGGATAATACCACCCGCATTATAGAAACCCGCCTGATGATTAGAAAGGGAGATGGATGGATATTTGCTGATTATGTATGGAATACAGAGCAAACAGAGGCATACCTGGATATGGACGGCAGCTACACCCAGATATCCTGGGTTCAGGGTGCCGAAACCAAAACAACCAGTTACCGTATACCCAGCGAGTTAGAATGCCTTACCTGCCATAAAACAAGTGGAAGCACGGCATCGCTTATAGGTCCTAAACCACAAAACCTCAACCGCGATTATCTGTATGAGCAAGGCTCCCAAAACCAGCTTAATCGCTGGATACAAGAAGGTTACCTTGATGATAACCTGCCGTCTGATATTGTTTCTACCGTAGACTGGACCGATACCTCTAAGCCACTGGAGCTGCGGGTGCGCTCTTACATAGACATTAACTGTGCCCACTGCCACCGCGAAGGCTCGCACTGCGACTACCGCTCTATGCGTTTTGCCTTTAGCGAAACCGGCCAGCCCCAAAACCTGGGCATCTGCGTGCCGCCGGATGAAGTGGTAAACTCGTCGCTTACCTACATCATTGCTAAAAAGAACGCGTTGCGTTCTGTGGTTACCTACCGTATGAAATCAGTCAATTCTAACGAAAGGATGCCGCTGCTGGGCCGCACCATTGTGCACCAGGAAGCCGTTGATATGATAACCCAGTGGATTAACACCATGGAAACCCCCTGCCCATAACCCTGTAAAACAACCCTAAACAATATGAAACAATTATTTACTCTTTTAATGTTTGGCATTCCTGCCGGGCTGTTAGCCCAGCAAAACTGTGCTAATGCGGTTGCGGCAGTGCCGGGCGTAACATACAATGTTGCCTTTGCATCTGGCAGCCAGGTGCCCGCGCCGGTGTGTGCAGAGGGGCAAAACAATCCTGATAACCTTAACCACGGTGCATGGTACAAATATACATCCACAGCACTGATTACCGCGGTGGTAAGCACAGGGCCTGATAATGTTGATACGCGTGTGCATATATATGCCGGAAGTTGCAACGCTCTTGTATGTGTGGGCGGAGATGATGACAGCGGGCCGGAATATGCTGCCCATGCCACTTTTACGGCCGAAGCCGGTGTAACCTACTATATTGCCTTTGATGACAACTGGAGCGAAGACAATTTTACCTTTACCATTGCCGAAGACACTTTTATAGCACCGCTGTTTACCCAGCATTTTGTTACCATAGAAGGCCGTAAAGATTGTGTGGTAGACATGAACGGCGATTACCTTGATGATATTGTGGCGCCACATTTTGAGGCCGGGGTAGATATGGATGTAAACGTGCTCTATCAAAATTCAGGCGTGCCGGGCTTTACCCTGCAAACCCGCACCATGCCTAATACCATTTACAGGCCAGACTGGAGCATTGCTGCGGGCGACTATGATAAGAACGGTTTTAACGACCTGCTTTTTGGCAACGGCGGCGGTGCCGCGCTTGTACTGCAAAATGACCAGGGCACTGCTTTTAATGTGGTGCATGAAACGTCACAGTACATTTTTTCGCAGCGCACAAATTTTATAGACATAGATGCCGATGGTAACCTTGACGCTTTTATGTGCCACGATGTGGGCCCCAATGTTTATTTTATGAACGATGGCCAGGGAGGGTTTGATTTTGGCCAGGGCGGACTGGGCGACTGGAGCAGCGGCGGCAACTACGGCTCTATATGGATTGATTTTGACAACGATGGCGATATGGACCTGTTTATAGCAAAATGCCGCGGCGGCGGCGATGAGGCCGCGCTCGATGAGCTGCACCGCAACAACGGCGATGGTACTTTTACTAACATTGCCGCACAGGTGGGGTGGGCTAATCTGCACCAGGCATGGTCGGCCGCGTGGGCAGATTTTGATAACGATGGCGACCTTGATGTGCTTATAGGCAGCAGCGCGGGCGCTTTTGGCGATTTTGACCCAAACAACCCGCTGCACGCCCACAAGCTGTACCGCAATGATGGTAATGCTGTGTTTACAGAAGTTACTACAGGCTCAGGATATGATACTTTTACAACCCCAAGCCTTGAGCACGTGGCGCACGATTTTGATAACGACGGTTATGTAGATGTGCTGGGTGGTGGCAACAAAATTATGCATAACAACGGCAACTGGACTTTTACCCCTGTAGCAATACCTGCAGGCAGTGGCCCAATTGGCGACCTTAATAACGATGGTTTCCTGGACATACTTAACGACAATATAGTATATTTTAATTACGGTAACGATAACCACTGGATAAAAATACACCTTAAAGGTATAGAGAGCAACAGCAACGGTATAGGTGCCCGTGTAGAAGTATATACCACCACGCCGGGGCTCGAAAAGCAAATACGCGAAATAAGGAGTGGCGATGGCTTTGGCTTTATGAGTTCCTTAAATGCTAACTTTGGGCTTGGCGCGGCAACCGCAGTTGAAAAAGTGGTGGTTAAATGGCCTTCCGGAACGGTAGATACAATACTTAACCCGGCCATCAATACGCCACTATTAGTTGCAGAGGGCGAACATATTTTAGGCAATGGCGCGTTTGATGCCGCTGCCTTTACGGTATACCCCAATCCGGCTAAAGATGTTATTAACATAAACGGCGGCAACGTTACCCATGCTGATATTTATGACCTTAGCGGTAAGCTGGTGCAGCGCGCAGACGTTACTGATAATAAGATATCGGTGCAGGCGCTTGCTAAAGGTACTTACATTATTGTCCTGAAAGATGCCCGTGGCAAACAGCATACATCTAAATTTATAAAAGGATAATTTTCCTGATAATAGTTTATTCAAAGCCCTGCTATAGCGGGGCTTTGTTGTTTAAGAATGTAATGCAAGTAACATGATACTGGGTTACGGTAAGAGTTAAGCTAACGCTTGAATACTAAACAAAGTTTTAATCGCAACCAATACTATACACGGCCCTGTTATTACCCCTTTTAATGGTAAACTCTCCTGATCCGGCCTGTTTTATAATACTGTCGCCCTCACTATACGTATAATCTTCGGCAAAGCCTTTATGGTATTTTGTTTCAGAAATTGATATCCTTATAGACTTTTCCACATTATCCACACTGATATAATTATAAGAACCATGGCCTGTTGTACTGATAATTATCCCTTTAAGCGTCATGGCTTTCATCTCGCAGGTTTTATCGTTTTCACGGCTGTCATTTTTGTACATAAAATACCATATAGAAGATATAAATAAAATGGCAACCACTACAAACACCGGTGTTGCATATTTGTTTCCTGAAATTTTTGCCATAACATAATTTAATGTAAAATGTAATAAAGATAAGAAATGTAATTCTAATAGTACATCGGAGGTTCTAAGTATGGGAGTGAAGTTAAACCCGGAACCCGGAACCCGGAACCTTGAACCTGGAACCCGAAACTTTAAACAAAATGATTATTTTTGCCCCATGCCAAAAGAACTCCAATTACAGGTAGCGCCACAAGTAGCCGCGCAAATGCCGCTGCTTATAGACCATGTTGCAAAGCTAATGCAGGTGCACCCAAACGATATTAAGCACATTGCCATACTAAAACGCAGTATAGATGCGCGTCAAAAAGCAATTAAGGTTAACCTTAAGCTGGCCGTATACCACAACGAGGATTTTTCTGAAAAGCCTGTGCCATTGCCGGAATATAAAGATGTGGGCAATGCTAAAGAAGTAATTATTATAGGTGCGGGGCCGGCGGGGCTGTTTGCAGCGCTTCAATTAATTGAGCTCGGCTTAAAGCCTATTGTTTTAGAGCGGGGCAAAGATGTGCAGGAGCGCCGCCGCGACCTTAAGGCCATTAACCGCGACCATGTAGTAAGCGAAGACTCTAACTACTGCTATGGCGAAGGCGGCGCCGGAACCTACAGCGATGGCAAGCTCTATACCCGCAGCAAAAAACGCGGCGATGTAGACCGCATCCTCGAGCTGTTTGTGGCTTTTGGCGCCAGCGATGAAATTTTGGTGGAAGCCCACCCGCACATTGGTACCAACAAGCTGCCAAAGATAATCAAGGCCATGCGCGAAAAGATCATTGAGTTTGGCGGCGTGGTAAAGTTTGATACCCGCGTAACGGATATTTTAATAAAAAGCGGTGCCGTGCAGGGCGTGCAGGTTCAGAATGGCGATATCATCAATGCCGATAAGGTAATACTGGCTACCGGCCATTCCGCACGGGATATATTTGAATTGCTCGACCGTAAAAAGGTATTTATAGAAGCCAAGCCCTTTGCATTGGGCGTTAGGGCAGAGCATCCGCAAAGCCTTATAGACAGCATACAATACAGCTGCGATTTTAATACCGGCAGGGGAGAGTACCTTCCGCCGGCGCCTTATGCTATTGTTAAGCAGGTTAACGGCCGCGGTATGTACTCGTTTTGTATGTGCCCCGGTGGCGTAATTGCCCCGTGTGCCACCAGCCCCGGCGAGGTGGTTACTAACGGCTGGAGCCCCAGCAAACGAGACCAGGAAACGGCAAACAGCGGTATTGTGGTAGAGCTTAAGCTCGAAGATTTTGCCCCGTTTGCAAAATTCGGTGCCCTTGCCGGCATGGAGTTTCAAAAAGCCATTGAGCAGAAGGCATGGCACCTGGCAGGGGAGACCCAACGTGTGCCCGCACAGCGCATGATAGATTTTACCCAAAGCAAGGTTTCGGCAGATATACCTAAAACATCTTACGTTCCGGGAACAACATCTGTAGAGCTGGGCCAGGTATTCCCCGGTTTTTTAACGCAAACGCTGCGCGAAGGCTTTACAGAATTCGGCAGGTCAATGCGCGGTTATTTAACTAACGAGGCCATACTGCACGCCCCGGAGTCGCGCACTTCATCGCCCGTGCGTATTCCCCGCGACCCGGAAACGTTAGAGCATGTACAGATAAAAGGCCTCTACCCCTGCGGGGAAGGCGCCGGTTATGCAGGTGGTATCATTTCTGCCGCCATAGATGGCGAGAAATGTGCCCTTAAATGTTTGTAGAAGATTGTTAGTAGTAAAAATAGGGGATGCTAAAAGTTATAACTTTGAAGAATCTGCAATACAGATTGCTCGTCTAAATCAACTTTCAATAATATAGCTTTTAAATTTTCAATGTCTTTTTTCTCTACAGCTTTATCAAAATCAGGCATTAACCCGCTTACATACAGTCTCTCATTTACGGTCATCCCTTTGCATTTATCCATGTCAGCATGTTATAAATTTAAAAAAAGTGCTATTCCATTTTGAGCGAAGCTTTAGCGGAGTCGAAAAATCTCAGGGAAAGTTCTCCTGCCGTCGAAGTGGAAGAGAAAGAGTAAGCAACCTTGAACTTTACCCGAGGCGTAGCCGAACTGGCGAAGCAAACCCTAAACCTGAAACAAACTAAAAAAGCCCGTTAAGCTGCGCGTTGATACGGTTAATAATTTCACCCAGGTCTTCGGGGTTATCTACAAAATTATTTTTATCTACATCAATAACCAGTAGCTTGCCCTTGTCATAGCCGTCAATCCAGGCTTCATATCGCTCGTTCAGGCGGCTCAGGTAGTCAATGCTTATCGAGTTTTCATAATCTCGGCCACGCTTGTGTATGTGCTTTACCAGATTAGGTATACTGCTGCGCAGGTAAATAAGCAAATCGGGCGCGCCCACAAAGCCTTCCATCAGTTCAAATAACGATTTGTAGTTGTTAAAATCTCTGTTGCTCATAAGGCCCATGGCATGCAGGTTAGGCGCAAAAATATGGCTGTCCTCATATATGGTGCGGTCCTGGATGATGTTCTTGCCGCTTTCACGAAACTGCAGCACCTGGTTAAACCTTGTGTTCAGGAAATAAATCTGGAGGTTAAAGCTCCAGCGTTCCATCTGGTGGTAAAAATCATCAAGGTACGGGTTATCCACCACGTCCTCATAATGGGCTTCCCACTTAAAATGTTTGGCTAAAAGGGCTGTAAGCGTGGTCTTTCCGGCGCCTATGTTTCCTGCAACGGCAATATGCATTATTATGGTAAAGTTACTTTGTATTGTATTATCTCGTCGTTGGTAAAAATAGACAAAATTTGGTCTTTATAATAAAATGAGCCGAAGGATTTTTCAACGATTGCCACCCTGCGGCTGTTTTGCCCCGGTAGGTTATATACAAAAAGTCCGTCATCAGTAGCTATCAATATACTTGCCGAATCCAGCCATTGCGCACTGCTAAAGGCCGGTACGCTGCCCAGCGGTGTAACACTGCCAAACAGGTTTACCGCAAAGCATTTGCCGGCAGTATCAATCCAGTAAAAATAATTGTAGTCGCTCTGGTAATATTTAATGCCATCGTTAAAAGGCGGTGTAAGTGTCCTGAAGGTGCCCTTGGCGGTGTCAAACAAACCTATTTGCTGGGTGGTAACGTCATACAGCCACAGGCGGTTCTGGCTTGCCAGCCCTGCGGCCTCTGCAATAAGCTCCGGCTGGTTGTTAGGCAGCATGCTAAAGTTTATGCTGGCGGTTTCGTTAAGCTGGTTATCCAGCAAAACCACAGTATTAAACCTGCGGTAAAACAGCACAATCTGCAAAGGGTTTTGCAAATCGGCGCGGTAAATTTCGCCCAGCGCCACATTTTTGTATTTCACTACAATATCGCCCTTGTGCTTGCGGAACTCATTCTCGGCTATGGTGTATTGCCACCCAAAGGCATCACTGCCCACAAAGCGCTCTGTTGTAGCCCTGTCATTGCTCATAAGCCGCACCGGCACACTCAGTTCCTGCGCGGAAAGCACAGTACATAAAAGTAGCAGCAGAAGCAGGGCAACAATGAGTTTTTTCATACCGTTGGTAAAAATAGCAATTTAAGCGGATGCAAAATCCATTGGCAGGCAAAATAGCTGGTTTGGCCTACTTTTTAAACGCTGTTATGTTTCTAAGCGTACATTTGTTTGAGATTTTAGGCCTGCCTTTGTAACTATTTGGCTTTTAAGTAGTCTAAACATTATAAACCTGCATCATTTATGAAAAAAATCACACTCCTTTTAATAAGCCTTTTTGGACTGGCTATGGCCAATGCTCAGGATTTTCAGGGCATGGCGGTGTACGAATCTAAAACATCGGTGCCCGAAATGAGCCAGATGAAAGGCCCCGGCGGCCGCGAAATAACGCCCGAAATGCGCAAGCAGATAGAAGAGCGTATGAAGAAAGTGCTCGAAAAAACTTTTACCCTCAATTTTGATAAAACATCATCCATCTATAAAGAAGATGAAAAGCTGGATGCCCCCGGCGATAACGGCGGCATGCGCATGATGGCCAACTTTATGGGCGGCGGTGGCAAGCACTACAAAAATGTAAAGGAAAAAAAGTTCGCGCTCGAAAAAGAGGTGTTTGGCAAGGAGTTCCTTATTAACGATACCCTTGTAGCTATTCCATGGAAAATGGAAACCGAAACCAAAAAAATAGGCGACTACACCTGCTACAAAGCTACTGCGGTAGTGCCTGCCAGCCAGAGCGACTTCCGCAACATGCGCCCCAAGAGCCAGGAAAAGATAAAAGCCGAGGAAGAAGCCGCTAAAAAAGAAGCTGCTGCCAAGGGCGAGGCGCCTAAAACTAATTTTATGGACCAGATGGAAATGGTTAAGGAAGTTACTATTACCGCCTGGTATACCCCGCAAATACCCATTAACCAGGGACCCGAAAACTACTGGGGGCTGCCCGGCCTTATACTGGAGGTAAGCGATGGCCGCACCACCATATTGTGCAGCAAGGTGGTTATGAACACAAAAGAAAAAACAGAAATAAAAGCGCCTACAAAAGGCAAAACCGTTACCCAGGCGGAGTTTGATGACATTGTGGCTAAAAAAATGGCCGAAATGCGCGAAATGGGTGGTATGGGCGGTGGCAGGCCACCACGTAATTAACAGGATATAATGGTTGTTAAATACCGGGCTAACTAAAAATATAGTAGCATAACTATAAAATTAGTTGTTAAACTAAAAATTTAGTTATACTTTGGCGGTACTTAAAATCCAACCGTTATGAAACATTTATTTCTTGTAGTGGCATTATTTGCCGTGTGTATTGGTATGGCCCAGGACTTTCAGGGTGTTGCCGTATATGAGTCTAAATCATCGGCAAAGATTACCGTAAGCGGTAACACTCCCCAGGATAAAGAAATGGAGGCCATGCTGCAAAAGCTTACCCAAAAAACCTATGTACTGGCGTTTAACAAAGCTGAGTCGCTTTATGAGGAGCAGGAGCAGCTGGAACGCCCGGGGGCATCTTTAGAAACCGAGATAAACGCCGGCATGGGAGACAAGGTTTACAAAAACCTTAAAGACAAAACCTATGTGCGCCAGATGGATATGATGGGCAAGGAGTTCCTTATACAGGATTCACTGCATAAACAGGATTGGGTACTTGTAAATGAAACCAAAAAAATAGGCGATTATACCTGTTATAAGGCTACTTACACTATTGTGCTGAAACCGCTTACCGAGGAAGAGCAGGAAAAGGCAAAAGGGTTAACGGGCAGCATAGCTAAAGATTTGGTGGTTACCGCATGGTATGCACCGCAAATGCCTGTTAGCCATGGCCCGGGCGATTACTGGGGCCTGCCCGGCCTTATGCTCGAGGTAAACAACGGCAGCACAACCATACTCTGCTCTAAAATTACGCTTAACCCAAAAGAAAAGGTAGCCATAAAAAAGCCTGCAAAGGGCCAGAAGGTAACGCAGGATGAGTTTAGGGAAATTATAGAAAAGAAAATGGAAGAGATGAATGAAATGTATTCTGAGCCAAAAAACAGTGGTGGCACTACCATTACTAAAAAAACCACTACCGTGCGTGTAGGCGGTTAAACAATACAATAGTACAACACACTTTTACAACTGATGAAGAAATTACTACCTGCCTTATTTTTAATTGTATCCGCCTTCTCCTACGGGCAAAATGTCCGCTTAACGGGTGTTCTAAAAGACTCGGTGGGCAACCCGCTCGAAATGGCTAATATCATGGCCATAAACAAAGGCACCAATACCATGGATGCCTATGCCATTACAGATGAAGCAGGGCGCTACCAGCTAAGCCTAACGGCCAATACCGTATACCTGCTTAAGGCCAGCTATATTGGCTATCTGCCCTTAGATGAAGAATTTACCATGCCCGGCACAAATACCGTTAAAAATATAATGCTTAAGGGCGGCATGGCCATTGATGAGGTAGAAATTGTGCACGAAATGCCCGTTACCATTAAAGGCGATACCATAGTGTATAACTCCGATTCGTTTACTAACGGCACCGAGCGCAAGCTGGAAGACGTGCTAAAAAAAATGCCGGGCATTGAGGTAGACAGCGATGGTAATGTAAAGGTTGAGGGCAAAGCCGTAACCAAGCTCATGGTAGAGGGTAAGGACTTTTTTGATGGCGATACCAAGCTGGGGGTTAAAAACATACCGGCAAACGCGCTCGATAAGGTTGAGGTACTGCGCAATTATAACGAGGTGGGCCAGCTGAAAGGCCTCGAAAATAACGAAGAAAACGTTGCTATGAACATTCGCCTTAAAGAGGGAAAAAAGAACTTTTGGTTTGGCGACCTCACAGCGGGGGCCAGCATAGGCGAGGGTGAGCGCTATATAGTTAACCCCAAGCTGTTTTACTACAACCCTAAATATACGCTAAACGTTATTGGCAATATAAATAATACAGGAGAGCTGCCCCTTACCATGCAGGATTACTTTAAAATGTCAGGCGGCTTTAGAAACGTGATGAGAAAAGGCGGCACTAACTTTAACGTGGGCAGTAATGATTTAGGCATTTCTACCCTGCGCAACAACAGGGCTAAGAGCATCGATACAAAATTCGGGGCGCTTAACTTTAGCTACAACCCTGCCAAAACCTGGACAATCAGTGGCTTTGGGATTTTTAATTCTAACCGCAACGAGCTCGAAACCCATACCCGTAATACCATTCTTGATGCGGAGACTAACGAGCCCGAAACCATACAAACGGTAGATGACCGCACCAGCCAGCGCAGTGATTTTGCACTCTTTAAGCTCAGCTCCAGTTATATACCTAACGCACGCCTGCATTTTGATTATGATGCTTTTGTAAAGACCAGTAACCAGGCCGAAGAGACGGCATTATTCTCTTCAGTAGTGCCCGAAACAGCACAAAGCCAGGATATTTATACCGGTAAAAAGCAAAAGCCATTCTCGTTTAATCAGAACGTGAACTTCTACTATACGCTTAACGAAAAGAACGTACTTGCCTTTGAAGCCCAGCAATTATATCAGGAAGAAGACCCGCTGTACAGCGCCAACCTTGCCAACAATCCTTTTCCGGATGTAGAAGGCAACAACCTGCTAAATCTCGGGCTGGCCCCGGCGCAGCGGTATGACATTAACCAGAAGCGTTTTGTAAAGACAAATAAGTTTGATGCCAAGGCCGATTACTATTATATGCTTACGCCAAAGGCTAACATCAACGTTACGCTGGGCACTACCTATTCGTGCCAAAATTTTAACTCTAACCTGTTTCAGGTACTGGATGATGAAAGTATAGACAACCTTGAAGACAATACAAAAAATGATGTTAGCTACAGCTTTACCGATGTATTTGCTGCCCTGCATTATAAATTCATCACGGGTAAATTTACCTTTAATCCTGGTGTGGCGGCGCACAGTTATGCATCTTACAATGCGCAGCTGGGCACTAAGGTAACGCAGGATTTTAGCAGGGTACTGCCCGATGTATATGCCGTATACCAGATCAGGAAATCAGAGCGCCTGCAGTATACATATAACATGACTACCGAGTTTACTGATATTGCAAAGTTTGCAGAGGGTTTGGTATTAAATAACTATAACGCACTGTTTCGTGGCAACAGGAATTTAGAAAATGCCCTGTACCAAAACCACAACCTGAACTACTTTAAATACAACATGTTCAACTTTACACAGATATACGCCGGTGCTACCTACAGCTACCGTATGGATGCTATAAAAAACCTGGCTGCTTTTAGCGGCATCAACCAGGTAAGTACGGTAGAAAATTCTAATTTTGCAGATCAGTCCTTTTCCGGAAACATTGGCTACAGCCGCATGTTTGCCCGCTTTTACAAAGCCTCGGCAGGGGCAAATATATCGTGGAACAAGTACAACAACTTCCGTTTTGATAATAGTATAAATGCCGGCCAGCCGGTTACCATTGCCGATGCCACGCGCCAGCTTAGCGAGCAGCTTAGCCAGACATATACCACCAGCCTGGGCACCACGTTTAAAACATGGCCTAACCTTGAGCTGGGTTATTCGGTAAACATAAACGATTATGCCAGCCAGAAGTTCTATACCCACAGTCCCTATGCGCGTTTTGACTACCTGCTTACAAGATCAATTACCCTTACGGCCGATTATACCTACAACCACTATTACAACAACACCCGCACCAGCGATAACGAGTACGATTTTTTAAATGCCTACATTATGTACCGCAACCCTGATAGCAAGTGGGAGTTTAAAGTAGGCGGCACCAACCTGCTCAACACATCATCGTTAAACGATGACAGCTTTAACCAGTTTAGCACCCGTACCTCACGCTACAGCGTGCAGCCGCGATATTTATTACTGACAGTTAGGTATGATATATAGGGTTGAAATTATACCGCAGAGATGCACAGAGGGAGCCCTGAGATTCGCGGAGATTTTATTTAAAGATTAATACCTTCGGGGTGAGAGCACAGAACAGTATGTCCCAACTACTGTGCATCTCTGCGGTACAATAAATAGGAGCAAAAAAGCTACTTCTTACTTTTCCATATAAACCCATCCAGTATATAATGCGTAAACTGTGGCACCACAAGTAGCGGCACCAGTAAAAAATGCCACGACTCAAATGCGCCCGAGAAGCCCGATGTAAAACGCTCATTCCACACCATGATTTCCCACAGGTATTCTTCGCTAAAAGCCAGGGCGACCAGTATGCCGATGTAGATGATAATGCCCTTATGGTTGTTGAGGTACTGCAAAATACCGGGCGTTGGTGTTTTGGCCTGCTTTATTTCGCGTAGGTAAATCAGCGCCATATAGGGCACCCCGTGCGATACAATATTGAGCATGGTAAAAATCAGGTCGTTGTTAAAGTACACAATGCCGAAATACCAGGAAGTGGCGGTGCCAAAAACAATGGCATTTTTAGGGATGTTGAAGTAGTTGTGTTTGGCAAAAGCATACACCACCCTAACAACATAAAGCGCCAGTATCGCCCAGTACACATAACCTAATATCTCAAGCAGCTGCGGGTTTTGGTATTGGAAGAATTCATTTTCCATAAACCAGTTAAAATTGCGCGGCGGGCTCATAAACCAGTAGGCCATGGGGTATACCGTAGCGGCATAAATGGTAAGGTTGTCGAGAAAGATATTGAGTTTAGTCTTCGGTTCCAGTCGCGAGTACAGCCGCATAAAGCCATACTGCTGCCTGATGAAATGAAACACCGCCACATAAGCCAGCGTTACCCAAAACACCCGGCTGCCCAGTAAAAACAAGGCAAGCCCGATGGCAAAGCAAATTATAGGCAGAATTATTAGCAGCTTTTTACGCTCGTTAAAGGCTTTTGGAACCAGATAGGTTTTAAACAGCGTGGCATATACATGCGCGACATCTATAAAGACCACAAAAAACAGCCAGGTATAAAACGAGTAGTGCGCCTCAAGCTGCTGTAGCCAGCCCTGGCAAAAAAACACCACGGCCAGTATTACAAAAGGCGGCGAAAGTATAAACAGGCCATCAGTTTTGGCCTTATGTATCCATGGCTGTATCATGCAAAAGCTGGTTTACGGCATTTATGCCCTGGTGAAAGGCTTCTTCAAAAATAGAAATTCCGGCAAGGTCAGAGTGCGCAAAATAAATATTGCCGGTATTTTTTGCGGCGGCCTGCCTTTGGGCACCAAAGATAAATCCGGGTGTAGGGCTCACCATGCCGTGGCCCAGGCGGTGCACTACAATTTCTTCCGTAATATCTTTTATGCCAGGGTGCGCTGTTTCCAGTTCAGCCAGCACAAAGTCTTTCCAGTATTCCACTGGCCTTTTATACAATTCTTTACGCGATTTTTTGGTATCAGTGCCGGCAAAGCTATAGTAATACGTAATCACGGTTTTATCGTGCAACTGCTGCACACTTTGGTGCTGGTCATAAATATAACCCAGGCCTTTGCCCTTATACAGCACGTTATCCCAGCACAGCGGGTAGCCGGGCTCATCGGGTTTGTAGCTCAGTGTAAGCGTAGCCAGCAACCAGGGGGCATAGGTAATGTTTTTTGCCAGTTCTTTACGGGCCGGCATCAGGTAGCCGTTCACAAACTGTGGCGTGGCCATAATAACCCTGCCCGCATTAATCCGGACGGATGTATTAGTAGCCGCATCAAACGCCAGTACCTGCACGCCGTTTTCTGTTTCCGTAACCGTATGTGCAAGGTAGTTAAGCGATAGGTTATCTTTAGCATATTTTTTAAGGTGGGAGGCAAGGCGTGCGTTGCCTTCCGGCCAGGTAAGCACAGTGTCGCCACTGGCGCTGTGTTTGCGGCCCGCAAAATAATGTATGCCCGCCCACGCCGAAATACCTTCAATGCCCAGCCCGTAGTCATCACGGCAGCAGTAATTTACATATTCCTTAAGCTCTTCCGATGTAAAAGAATTATCGGTAAGCCATTGCGCCATACTAAGCGTATCCAGCGGCCTGTATTTTGAATCGATGGAAATTGATGATAGCGGTATGTCAAAAAAGTAACTGCCGTCCGTGCCTTTGGCCTGCCTGAATGTGTCCATCATAGCGAAGAACCGGTTGAGTTCTTCATCAAGCGCGAAGCTGTTGCCAAAGCGCGGCACAAGGCCTTCCTGCCAGTTGTTCTTATAATATAGGCGCTCCTGTGGGGCAAAGCTTAGCTGGGTCTCATCAAAAACAGGCTGGCCGTTGCTGTAACCGGTAATTATTTTTTCTTCTTCGAGGAATTGAATCAGTTCAGCATCGTGCGCATTGGGCAAAGGCAGGTAGTGCGCTCCCATGGGAAATTTTGAATATTTATTCTCGCCACCTGAAGCATTGCCGCCCGCATGGTTTTCCATTTCAATGATCAAAAAATCAGTACTGCCTTTTTTGCGCAATTGCCGCGCCGCACTAAGCCCGCTGATGCCCGCGCCTACAATCAACAGGGGAGTGGTTATGGTTTTTGTGGGGTTTGGGAAGTCTTTTGCCCACAACCTGTGACCCAAAATATGGTTGGTGCCCGTAAGCTTAACCATCAATTTTGCAGCCTCCTGCCTGCAATAGGTCAATAGCGGACTGATAAGCAGCGCCGCGGCAATGCCTTTTAAGAAACCCCGCCGGGATGGCCCGCTATAGTTTTCCCCATTCTTCATCAAAGTAGCGTACCAGTATTTGGTTATCAAGCCGGTTTATCTCGGCATCATTAGCAAGCATGTCTTTGCTAAAGTTGTTCAGCCCTTCAAAATCATAATCGTAAAACCGCAGTTTTTCATTGGCCTTCCGATTTACCGAACCAAAGCTCACAGAAGGGTTATTGACGGCTATGGTAAAACCCCATTCGCCAAAAGAGGGCACATAGGCATGGTAGGCATCGGTTTTGGGCAATACCTCCTGCACGGTTTTATTAATGCACCAGAACGACTTTGGCGCAAAATAAGGCGATGTGGTTTGTATCACCACAACGGCATCCGCCGATAATATGTGCTGCAACGTTTTATAAAAATTAAGCGAATACAGCTTGCCCAGGCTGTAATTGCTTGGATCGGGAAAGTCAATAATAACCACGTCAAACTGTTGTGTACATTCGCGCGCCCAAACGTAGGCGTCGCTGTTTATTACCGTTACCTTTTTATTATTAAGCGAATTTTTATTGAAGCCCGTCAGCACGCTGTTGGTCTTAAAAAGGCGCGTCATGCCTTCGTCCAGGTCAACTAGTGTTATGTGCTTAACCTCGGGGTATTTCAGTATCTCGCGCACGGCAAGGCCATCGCCACCGCCCATTACCAAAATGTTCTTTACGCTTTTAGCCGAAGCCATAGCCGGGTGCACCAGTGCTTCGTGGTAACGGTATTCATCTGCCGAGCTGAACTGTAAATTGTTGTTGAGGTACAGCCGGTAATCGTTTTTGTTGTGGGTAAGTACAATGCGCTGGTACTGCGTAGCATGGGTATACACTATATTTTCACCATACAATTTTCCTTCAGAAAACGACAGTATACTTTCAGAAAATATAAACACCACAATGAGTATCACCATGCAGAGTACGCCCTTTAGCAGCAGTATCTGGCGGCGCCTCAGCTCCTTTTTAAGGGCGATGCACACCACAATGGCAATCAGTGTATTGATCATGCCAAAAAACAGCGACGTACGCATAATGCCCAGCTGCGGAACCAGTACAAGGGGAAATAATATAGATGCCAGCAGCGCCCCTATGTAGTCAAATGTAAAGACGTTAGATACCAAATCGCGAAACTGCACCCGGTCCTTCAGGATGTTCATGAGCAATGGTATCTCAAGCCCTACAAGGCATCCGGTAATAAATACCAGAAAGTAGAGCACCCCCTGAAAGTAGCTTACGCTTTCAAACAGCACAAATAATACTACCGAACTCAATCCGCCCACAAGGCCCACCAAGAGCTCAATCTCTACAAAAGTATTGAGCAGGTTTTTAGTGATGAATTTAGAAAAATAAGACCCCACACCCATGCTGAACAGGTATACGCCAATGATAAACGAAAACTGCTTTACCGAGTCGCCCAGCAGGTAACTGGCAAGCGTGCCGGCCACAAGCTCATAAATGAGCCCGCAGGTGGCAATGGTAAATACAGCAAGCAGCAGCAGTATTTCAAACGAAAGCTTTTTTTTAACCATGAATGGCCGCACTGATAATGATGGACATGCCAATGATAAATGCCCCAAAGATGATAGCCAGCGGCACGTTTTTATTGTGCACTATCTCTTTCCAGGTGTTTTCGGGCGTAATTTTTTCTACGATAAAATAGGCTACGAACAATATGATAAGCCCCAATACAGAAAATATTACTGATGCCAGTATGGGCCTGAAGAAAATTTCGAAGTTTTCCATGATGTATATTTTTAATGTTATTTATGATGAAAACGGTTTATACCGCCATAATACCCCCGGCTCCTGCCATTTGTGGGCTTGTATTTTTCGGTAGGGGCGCAGCCGCACAGCCTGTTGCCCGAAAACGTAAAAAACAGGTACAGCGCAAAAAAGCACCCCCCTATGATAAACGATATGTAGTTTTGCCTTAAAAAGTCCTTCATTTTTTTAAAGGTATTAATTTATTCATACGGAGAATAGCTGCTGTCTGACCAGCGGTTACGCTCATATTGCAGCCTGAGGTAATAGGTTACTATACATATTATGCCCATTATGAATATGGGTATAAACACATTGCGCTGCAAAGGGGCATTCCAGGTGGCTAAAATATTCAATTTGCTGTTCGTGGTATCTTCAGGAGCTTTGCTTGGCGTAATTACAAGGTGATAGCGGCCCGCAGGTACCCCGCACATGTAAAAATCTTCGCCGGTGCTGCCTTCTGTCCAGTTTTCGCCATCGGTATAGCCATGATAATATTCTACGTCCTGCCCGGAGTATACTTCTTCGTTAGTTACCTCATTAACAAGCCCCACCTGTACCGATGCCCATGAGTTGTTTACTTCACTTTGTACTTTTACCCGTAGTGGTGCCGATCCACCTTTGAGGGTAAAGGGGCTGCTCACATAATCCTTGCCCGAATATTCGGCAAACGAGAGGCTTTGCTGCAATACGGTCTGCTCGCGGCGGCCACTGTATACCAGCAGGTGGCATACTAAAATAAGAAGTGAAAAAGCCGACAGTATAATAACCATAAATCTGAAGTTTACGGCAAACGGTCGCACTATGCCCACGCCGCTCCTGTAGGGCATACTGCCTGCGCCAAACGCGCGTTTAACCGTGCCGGGCGTAATGTGGTGGCCATAAAAGGCCTCCTCATGGCCTTTGTATTTTTCTATCGAAATAATATCGGGCGGATTGATGTATTCAATCATTTCCTGCGTGCCGGTGGGCAGCTCATAATCAAAAAACCCTTCGGCATAGGCAATGGTGGTATCTTCATATTCATAGAGCGTATGCTCACGCCCGTCATACTCCAGGTACATGCGGTTGGTGCCGTAATCAAATTCTTCGTTTACCTGCTTGAGTAGTATCCAATGGCCGTCAGTCTCGCTCAAAAACGCTTTTTCTCCTGTTTTAGATGTAAGTATATATTCCCTCCAAAAGTAAATGGAGTGTACTTTTTTAACGATTATTGCGGTAACCACATACTCGGTGCCCTCAAGTGCGCCTTTTTGCCCAATGGCAAGCGGAAATGGGAAAGTAGGTGTAAAGTCAAACTTGCGCACATAATTATGACGGCCGTTATCCATAAACCCAATGAGGTTCTTGCAGTTGCTACAGCCAAATTCGGTAACGTTTAAATCAACATCCGCTTTTGTTGTCGCAAGACATTCAGGACATTTTATTTCCATGGCTTATCGGTTAACTTCAATATCTTTAAGTATTTCGGCATCAAAATAATCTATATAGTCCTGCGCTACCAGGCGCACTTTTGGCGCATTGTCCTGCATGTAATTGCATAGGTATACATCAAGGGTTAATTGGCCAAATTCCGGCCAGGTATGTATGCATATATGCGATTCTTTTAGGCAGACGGCTGCCGTAAAGCTGTTGTTTTCAAAAACATGTTTTGAAAAGCCCACCTCTTCCAAGCCGTAGGTTGCCAGTATGCTGTCAGTAAAATTTTTAAATGCTGTAACATCCGTCAGCTTACTGGCACCGGCTACCTTTAAGGTTAGCAGCTTGTGCAGGCCCGGCGAATAATCATATTTTTCCGTCTCCATTTAATTAACCCGTCATTTTTTTCAAAGATATTTTTATTTGTGCAAATACCGAAAAAATTGTGTTAAGAAAATTAACATCTCTTACAAAAACAAAACAGCCCCGATACATCGGGGCTGCTGTTATAAACTAAGATATTATATTAAAGCTGGAACGCTTCTTTTACAGTATCTACAAAGTCAAGTTTTTCCCAGGTAAATAGCTCTACCTCGAGAGTTTTTACCTCACCTCCGGGAGATGTAAAGGTTTTGGTAACCACCTCCGGGGTGCGGCCCATGTGGCCATAGGCAGCGGTTTCGCTATATATAGGGTTACGCAACTTAAGGCGCTGCTCTATAAAGTAAGGGCGCATGTCAAAAATATCCTCTACTTTTTTAGCAATCTCACCATCGGTAAGGCTCACTTTAGAAGTGCCATACGTGTTGATGTAAATACCCATAGGCTTTGCCACGCCTATGGCATAACTAACCTGAACCAGTATTTCATCGGCCACGCCGGCAGCTACAAGGTTTTTGGCAATATGGCGTGTAGCATAGGCCGCGCTGCGGTCTACCTTGCTTGGGTCTTTGCCGCTAAAGGCGCCACCGCCGTGGGCTCCTTTACCGCCATAGGTGTCTACAATAATTTTTCGGCCGGTAAGGCCGGTATCGCCATGCGGGCCGCCTATAACAAACTTGCCCGTAGGGTTTATATGGTACTGTATGGCATCGTTAAAAAGGTGTGCATACTGCGGGTTGTTTTTAATAATCCTGGGTATAAGTATCTCAACAATATCCTTCTTGATTTTTGCCAGCATAACAGGCTCATCATCAAAGTCATCGTGCTGTGTAGAAACCACAATGGCATCAATGCGCACCGGTTTATTGTTATCGTCATATTCCAGCGTAACCTGGCTTTTAGCATCAGGGCGCAGGTAGGTAATCTCACTATTTTCCCGGCGCAGCACAGCCAGTTCCTGCAGCAGTTTGTGGCTCAGGTTAAGTGCAAGCGGCATGTAGTCGCTGGTTTCGTTTGTGGCATAGCCAAACATCATTCCCTGGTCGCCGGCGCCCTGCTCTTCTTTGGTAGTGCGGTCAACCCCCTGGTTAATATCCTGGCTTTGCTCATGTATGGCGCTAAGCACGCCACATGAGTTAGCCTCAAACATATATTCGCTTTTTGTGTAGCCTATTTTTCGTATAACCTCGCGGGCAATATGCTGCACATCAAGATAGGTCTTGCTTTTTACCTCGCCGGCAAGAATTACCTGGCCCGTGGTAACAAGGGTTTCGCAGGCCACTTTGCTCTCGGGGTCAAAAGCTAAAAAGTTATCAATCAGTGCATCTGAAATCTGGTCAGCAACTTTGTCAGGGTGCCCTTCGCTTACGGACTCTGACGTAAATAAATATGCCATAGTATTAGTCTATCATTTTAGTAGGATATGACTGGTGCAACACGGCTAAAGGGGAGGGAAGTCCTGCTTTAGCATTTTTTTAATGAGGTTGCAATCAGACAAATTTTTCCTCTCAATTAATTCGGCAGCAAAGGTATAAACCTTATCGGAATAAAAAAACCGTTATGCCATTTTTAATTTTAGGTTATCTTCTTTTGCCCGTCACCTTCATGCTTTCCATATCTCATTTCGAAACCGTTGTATTGTTAATTCTAAAAATTAATTTGGTAAAATCAAAAATAGTTAGGAAGTTTGCTAAACAGAAAAACGAATCAAAAATGAAATTTATAATGTGCAATAGCTGCTGTATGATGTGGAAAAGTTCCGCGGAAAATGCTGTTGCATAATTTTAAGTTTTTAAAATATAGCAAAAAGCCTTCCGCAAACGGGAGGCTTTTTTTGGCTCCTTACGTGTGGTCAGGGTAAAATTTAACTAACTCAAATTGCCGAACTTCCACCCTCTCATTTTGAGAGGGATGTGAGGGGAGGATTTAAAAAGAACAAATGAAAATTCCGCTAAAATTAGGGTTACGTGTTGCAGGATGTGCATGTGCATACCATTGCCCTGTTGCCATAAGCGGAAGAGTTAATTTTAGTATAGTCGTTCAAAACTATCTGCCCCTTTGGTAAAATGCTAAAGGGGCTTTTTTTAATTACGGGGTTAAAATACAACTAAACCGTTTTCTGTTAAAAAGTAAAATAAAATTAGGTTAATTAAAAATAAGTTTAGATATTCGCTAAACAAAATAAGTAAACGTCATGAAATATCCTATTTGCCAATGCATTCTCTCATCAATGTGGAAACCATCCGCAGGGGCTGTCGTTGTGTAAGTTTATATTTCTATAAACATAAAAATCACAAAGCCCCTGCAATAAAGCAGGGGCTTTTTTGTTTAAAATAGTAATTAGGTAAAATTAAAATATATGAAAACGATAATCACAAGTATTCGCAATTATTTTATGCTGCTATGTTCGCCATCTGCTTGTAAGATGCAGGTGCAGCTTATACCCATACCAAAACGGTCATCGTAAACTCAGTTTGTAATTAAGTTCGCAGGTCCTTTTGGTTAGAAAAATCAAAAGGGCCTTTTTTTATTGCCGCAGGTTTCAATCATCAATCATAAAATAATACACATCATGAAAGCACAAAACATCAACGTACTGGGCTACACGGGCAACAACAGCCAGTTTGTAGTAAAAACATTAAATACTGACCTGCGCATAAGCCAAAATGCAAAATTCCCCGAGCTGGAAGGGCCTAACCCGTATGAATACATACTGGCCGGCTTTGCAGGCTGTATCAATGCACTGGGCCAGGTTGTAGCCGCAGAACTGGGTATTGTGCTAAAATCATTGCAAATAGAAATTACCGGAACCTTTACCAATGCCGGCGGCAAAGGCACAGAAAAACCCGGCTTCAGTAAAATAAATATTACGCTTAAGCCTGCCGCCACTGCCCCTTTAGATACGCTGCAGCGCTGGATTAAAGAAGTGCAGTTCCGTAGCCCGGCATACAACAGCCTGGTAAACAGCACGCCGGTAAATCTTAATTTGTATAAAGAATTTTCAGCAGTTAACTAACTCCTGCTTGCCTGCAAGGCTTTTAAAGCCTTGCAGGTATAATAAAACATAAGTTTGTTTTAAGTTGTTTTTTGTTTGTTTGTTAAGAACTGCCTTTAACTCGGCATTAAAGGCAGTTTCTTTTTTTTTTAGCTCCCCTCTTGAGAGGGGTTGGGGGTGTGTAAATCGCCCAAATCATTAAAAAAATAGAAGATAGAAAATATTATGGCCCGTAAAATAAATATAGTGCTGTTTGGCATAGGCAATGCAGGCAGTGCCCTGATCAATAAAATAACTAACCAGCGCAATGCCCTTTTAGAAAACCGCCTCGATATCCGTTTCCCGGTAATAACTAACAGCAGCGTGGCCTTTTTTGAAAAGGATGGCGACGGCTATGCCTGGGAGGCCAACTTTATACAGTTTGCCATACCCTTTAAGATGGATGATGTGGTGGAGTATGTAATAGAGCACGGCCTGCAAAATCTTATTGCCGTTGATGCCACGCCCAGCGCTGCCCTTGCGGCAGAATACCCTGACCTGGTGCGCACCGGCTTTAGCCTGGTATCCATTAACGAAAGCGTGCAATACCTGCCTGACAATTTTGAGAAGGGAATCCGTTTCCTTACCGCAAGCCGCGGTCTGGGGTACAAGTTTATCAACTCGGTACCCGGCGATGCAAATGCTGCCGCTGACGCACTGTATGGAGGTGTGCTGGAAGTGATAGGGAAGATTAGGGAAGCAGCTTTGTAGCTGCTTTTTTGTGGGGGATTATAAAGTATTTCAGATATATTTGCAGTAACCACATATACCTTATAGATGAAAAAATACGCACACCTTCTTATCCTTATCTTAAGCGGGGTTACTTTAATCTCCTGCAAAGGCAGTGCGGTTTTTGATACTGAAGCACGGGTAAAAGTGCTGTACCAGGGTATAAGAAATGAGGTATACATCCGTAATCCTGACATCCGTAAAATAAAATTTAGCTCAGATAAAGCTGATATAAGTATACTGAACGATACCACCCTTTTAGTGTTTACACGTGCACGTGGCCGCGCAGATTTACAAATGGAATATAAAGGTAACACACGTGTATTGCCGTTTAGAGTGCACGAAATACCTAAGGGGCAACTCACCTTTAGGGGCAGGGTCTATAATGATGATAATCCCATGCCGGTTAACCATGCGGTGCAAACCACAAGTGTACAGGCCAATCTACCAGATTTTACATATAATTGTGTGGTAGAAGTTATAAGCATGGATATACTGCTTATAAGGGATAATGAAAAAGTACAAACCTTTAAAATTGTGGGGACTGACCTTAAGGGGACCTTGTTAAGGGCACGTGCGGGCGACACCTATGTATTTTCTAATATCAAATTGCAAATTGTAGGTGGTGACGAATTTAAGGGCGCTGATACGGTTTTAAAAATTAGTGCTCCTGTAGAATAATAGACACTAACTATTATTTGCTTTCTACAATTCTATACCTTACTTTTGCACTGTTCTTATACACATTGTTACGTTATCACGAAAGGCAGAGGGACTAGACCCGATGAAGCCTTAGCAACCCTTTATCTTTTAAAGAAGGTGCTAAATTCTACTTCGCGCAGGCGCAGATAGATAACACAAAAGGAATTTCCCCTCCCCAAACTGATGACATAATTTTTTTAGAATAGAACCGGACGAATCCAGCTCGTCGGGCTCATAACCCGAAGGTCATTTTTATTCGCGCATAATTTACAGTTACAGGAATTAACGTGCTGATTGGCAACTTTAAACCTGAAACTTTAAACTTTAAACTAAAACTATGTCAATACATAAAGCCATAAACGAAAGGATACTTGTGCTCGATGGAGCCATGGGTACTATGCTGCAGCGCTATAATTTTACCGAAGAAGACTTTCGCGGTGAGCGTTTTGCAAACTTCCCGCACCCGCTTAAGGGCAATAACGATTTGCTATCCCTTACCCAGCCCGAAGCCATTAAAGAGGTGCACCGCCAGTATTTTGCAGCCGGTGCCGATATTGTAGAAACCAACACCTTTAGCGGTACTACCATAGGCATGGCCGATTACCACCTGGAAGACCTGGTGTATGAGCTCAATTATGATTCAGCACGCCTTGCCCGCGAAGTGGCCGATGAGTTTACTGCTGCCAACCCAGATAAGCCACGTTTTGTGGCGGGCTCCATTGGCCCAACCAACCGAACTGCCAGCATGAGTCCTGATGTAAACGACCCCGGCTACCGCGCAGTAACGTTTGATGATTTGCTTATTGCCTATAAAGAGCAGACCAAAGCCCTGATTGCCGGTGGCTGCGATATACTTTTGGTAGAAACAATATTCGACACTCTTAATGCAAAAGCTGCCCTGTATGCCATTGAAGAAGTAAAGGAAGAATTAGGACTGGACATCCCTATCATGGTAAGCGGCACCATTACCGATGCTTCCGGACGCACACTAAGCGGCCAGACGGTAGAGGCATTCCTTATATCCATATCACACATTCCGTTACTAAGCTTAGGCTTTAACTGCGCCCTGGGTGCTGACCAGCTGAAGCCTTACCTTAAAAGGCTGTCGCACAACACGCAGTTTAGTGTTTCTGCGCACCCAAACGCTGGTTTGCCCAATGCCTTTGGCCAGTACGACCAAACCCCCGAAGAAATGCAGGTACTCATCAAAGAATACCTTGATGACAACCTTATTAATATAATAGGCGGCTGCTGCGGCACCACGCCGGAGCATATTAAACTGATTGCAGATGTTGCAGCGCAGTATCAACCCCGTAAAATTGAGGTAACCGCATAATGGCTAAAGAGAGGTATTTAAAATTATCGGGTCTTGAACCTTTGATCGTAACACCCGAGAGTAATTTTATAAACGTAGGCGAACGTACTAACGTTACAGGCTCGCGTAAATTTCTTCGGTTGATTAAAGAAGAAAAATACGAAGAAGCCCTTGATGTTGCCCGCCAGCAGGTAGAGGGCGGCGCCCAGATTATCGACATCAATATGGATGAGGGTATGCTCGACGGCGTGCATGCCATGACAACTTTCTTAAATCTTATTGCATCGGAACCGGATATTGCACGTGTGCCTTTAATGATTGACAGCTCAAAGTGGGAAATCATCGAAGCCGGCCTTAAAGTAGCGCAGGGCAAAAGCGTGGTTAACTCCATCAGCCTTAAAGAGGGCGAAGAAAACTTTATAGAACATGCCAAAAAGGTAAGGCGTTATGGTGCTGCGGTTATCGTGATGGCATTTGACGAAGACGGACAGGCCGATACCTACCAGAGGCGTATCGACATTTGTAAACGCAGCTATGATGTACTGGTAAATAAGGTAGGTTTCCCTCCCGAAGACATCATTTTTGACCCCAATATATTCCCAGTGGCAACCGGTATGGAAGAGCACCGCAAAAACGCGCTCGACTTTTTTGCTGCCACAAAATGGATTCGCACTAACCTGCCCTATGCACACGTAAGTGGCGGGGTAAGCAATGTGTCGTTCTCCTTCAGGGGTAATGATAAGGTGCGAGAGGCCATGCACTCGGCGTTTTTATACCACGCCATCCAGAATGGTATGGACATGGGTATTGTTAACCCCGAGATGATTGAGGTATACGACAGCATTGATAAAGAATTATTAGAGCATGTGGAGGATGTACTGCTCGACCGCCGCGATGATGCCACTGAAAGGCTTTTAACCCTGGCCGAAAACTTTAGGGGCGATGTAAAAATCAACGAAAAGCAGGTACAGGAGTGGCGTTCGCTGCCCGTGCAGGACAGGCTTACACATGCCCTTGTAAAAGGTGTAGACGAATTTATTGAAATTGATGTAGAAGAAGCACGCCAGCTTGCCGCAAGGCCCATTCAGGTAATAGAAATCAACCTTATGGCCGGCATGAATGTGGTAGGCGACCTCTTTGGCAGCGGTAAGATGTTCCTGCCACAGGTGGTTAAATCGGCTCGGGTAATGAAAAAGGCAGTGGCATACCTGCTTCCATACATAGAGGCAGAGAAAGATGGCAAGTCATCAAGTGCCGGTAAGGTGCTCATGGCAACCGTAAAGGGCGATGTGCATGACATTGGTAAAAACATAGTGGCCGTAGTATTAGGCTGCAATAATTTTGAAATTATAGACCTGGGGGTAATGGTGCCACCCGAAAAAATTATAGAAACCGCCGTGCGCGAGCAGGTAGATATTATAGGCTTAAGCGGACTTATAACGCCTTCGCTTGATGAAATGGTGTATCTGGCAAAAGAGATGGATAAGCTTAATATAAGCATCCCCATCATGATAGGCGGTGCCACGACCAGCCGTGCGCATACTGCTGTTAAAATTGCGCCGCAGTACCGCGAAACCGTAGTGCATGTTAACGATGCCAGCCGCGCGGTTACCGTAGCAAATAATCTGCTTAACACAGAAGCAAAGCTGGACTATGCTAAAAGCTTGCGGGCGGAATATGATACGTTGCGCGAAGGTTATTTGAACCGCAGCCGCGATAAAGACTTTCTGAGCATTGAAGATGCCCGCCGCAATAAATTACAGTTAGACTGGGAAGCTTATGAGCCTTTTATGCCTAATAATATTGGCATACAAACAGTATACCCTGCCTTGAGTGAACTAGTAGATTACATCGACTGGACGCCTTTTTTCCAAACTTGGGATTTGCACGGCAAGTATCCGGCAATACTTAATGATGCAGTAGTAGGCGAGCAGGCACAGGTACTTTTTGCCGATGCACAGGCCATGCTAAAACAAATTGTCGAAGAAAAATGGCTGGAGGCCAAAGGCATCTTTGGGATTTTCCCGGCTAATACAGTTAATGATGATGATATCAAGCTACAAGCCCCCCCCGCCCCCAAAGGGGGAGCTCCCACTCAGCCGATAAGAGGGCAGGAGTATTGGAGGACAGCAAATCCGGTTATTTATGGCTTGTTGAAAGAATATTGTCAAAGGATGCGCAATCAACCTACCGAAGCTGAAAAAATAGTATGGGAGGCGTTAAGTGGAAAGAAATTAGAAGGCTATAAATTTAGAAGGCAGCATATAATTGGTAATTACATAACCGACTTTATTTGTCTCAAACGAAATCTTATTATTGAAATTGACGGTCTTATTCATCAATTGCCTGACAACGTAGTAAGCGATGCTGAAAGGACTGCTTGGCTTGAGGGGCATGGGTACAAAGTTATACGTTTTACAAATGATGAAGTTATCTTTAGGTTAAACGAAGTTGTTGACCGTATTATTGAGACGCTTGAGTCAGAAGCTCCCCCTTTGGGGGCGGGGGGGGCTGTTCGTTTTTTAACATTGCGACAGCAAATTCAAAAAACCAAAGGCGCACCAAATATAGCACTGGCCGATTTTATAGCGCCTAAAGATAGTGGTAAGACCGATTATATGGGGGCGTTTTGTGTTACCACCGGCTTTGGCGTAGACGAAAAGGCTGCCGAATATGAAAAGAACCTTGACGATTACAACTCCATCATGGTTAAGGCGCTGGGCGACCGCCTTGCAGAGGCTTTTGCGGAATACCTGCACGAAAAAGTACGCAAGCATTTTTGGGGCTATGCCGCCGATGAGGTATTATCTAATGCTGACCTGATTAAGGAAGAATATAAAGGCATACGCCCGGCGCCGGGTTACCCTGCATGCCCGGACCATTTGGAGAAAAATACCATCTGGAAATTGCTGGATGTAGAAAATAAAATAGGTGTAACCCTTACCGAAAGCCTTGCCATGTGGCCGGCTTCATCAGTATCCGGGTACTACTTTGGCCATCCGCAGAGTAAATATTTCGGCCTCGGCAAGATAAGAGAAGACCAGGTGGTAGATTATGCAAAACGCCGTGGCATACCCACCGCTACCGCCGAAAAATGGCTTAACCCTAATATAGCAGATTAAAAAAGTACACTGTGTTCAGTTGCAGTAGGCAGTAGCTGCTGGCAACCTTGAACGCTGAACTTTAAACCTGTAAACAAAAAATTAAATGAAAGTAACCGAACATATAGAGAACGCGCAAGGCAAAACCCTTTTTTCATTCGAAATTCTACCGCCGCTTAAGGGGCAAAACATACAGTCTATTTTTGATGGTATAGACCCGCTGATGGAGTTTAATCCGCCATTTATAGATGTTACCTACCACCGCGAAGAGTATGATTATAAAGAGCTGCCTAACGGCCTGCTTGAAAAACGCGTGGTTAAAAAACGCCCCGGTACCGTAGGGATATGTTCGGCCATACAAAATAAGTACCAGGTAGATGCCATTCCGCATATACTTTGTGGTGGGTTTACTAAGGAAGATACCGAAAACTTTCTTATTGACCTTGACTTCCTCGGTATTAACAATGTAGTAGCTCTGCGTGGCGATGCCGTTAAGAGCGAGATCTACTTCCGCCCTGAGAAAGATGGCCACCATTATGCTACCGACCTGGTAACGCAGATAAGCAACCTTAACCAGGGTGTTTATCTTGATGATGAGCTGCTAAATAGCTCGGCAACGAACTTTTGTATTGGCGTGGCCGGCTACCCCGAAAAGCATATGGAGGCCCCAAGCCTTGACAGCGACATCTATTTCCTTAAGCAAAAAATTAAAAATGGTGCACAGTACATCATTACCCAGATGTTTTTTGACAACCAGAAGTTCTTTGACTTTGTGGCTAAGTGCAGGAGAGAGGGCATTACCGTGCCTATCATCCCGGGATTAAAACCCATTGCCACAAAAAAACAGCTCAATACCATTCCGCACCGCTTTAAGGTAGATATACCGGACGACCTTATTATGGCCGTGGTAAAAGCAAAAGATAATGAAGCTGTAAAGCAGGTAGGCATTGAGTGGTGCACCGCCCAGAGTAAAGAGCTTGTAAAGGCCGGCATACCGGTACTGCACTATTATAGCATGGGCAAGGCAGAAAATATTAAGGCCATAGCTAAGGAGATCTTTTAGAAATCGAGATTAGCCAATATTTCTTTTAATTCTCTATCTGTTATAGTCTCTTTTTCAGATTTATCGTAGATAGAGAGAAGGTAAAGGGTTTCTTCTTGTAAGTAAACATAGGTAATTACCCTTGCTCCGCCACTTTTGGCCTTTCTTTTTGAAGCAATGGCCAGGCGTATTTTAAAACAGTTGTTGCCCAGCGCTGTTCCATTTTCAGGATTGGTTTTCAGGATTGTAACTAAATCAGTAAATTCCTGCTTTAGCGAAGGGAATTTTTTTATTAGTCGTTTTAGCTCTTTTCAAAGCTCCGGGTAAGTAAAATATTATAGTTCACTTAAAAAATCTTCAGCAGATTTTAATGTAAGTTTTTTTTCTTTATGGAGGCGCACTTCTTCCGATGACTTAGCCAGATCTTCTATTATTTTAGCTTTAGCCGCTCCTATAGGTTTAGCTTTTACATAGGCAGAAAAACCGGCAAGCATTTCCATAATAAATGCAGCCTTACTATCCTTAATGTCTAAAATAACTTTCATAGTTAAACGTTTTTACAAATATAAACAAATTATCAGCACCTGCCTTCTTCACTTTTTTCGGGTGTGGGCAGGTCTATTTTAGGAGTATCGTCCTCAGGCTTTTCCCTTTCTTTTTCAAGCGCTTCTTCCCACCAGGGTAACGGTACTCCACACATAATTATTTCTTTTTTGTCATTTCCCTAAACACGCTCTCCAGGTTCTTGTTCTTAAGGTTCAGCTGCAATGTTTTCAGGTTGTTGTCTTGTGCAAAGTCAAACACCGCCGGTCGCATATCGGTATCGGCATTAAAGGTAAGCTCCCAGTTGTTGCCTTTGGTATTTTTAGCCGAAACAAGATTAGGCAGTGTCAGCACCTGCTCATTTGTAATGGCGTTATCAAACTCCACCTCAATAACCTGTTGCACTTTAGTATCCTTAACTAAATTCTTTAGTTTTTTGTCGGTTACAATCTTGCCATGGTTAATAATAATCACACGGTCGCAAATGGCCTCCACCTCCTGCATAATGTGAGTAGATAAAAACACGGTTTTATCCCTGCCAATGTTCTTTATAAGGTCACGTATCTCAACCAGCTGATTAGGGTCAAGACCGGTAGTGGGCTCGTCAAGTATAAGCACTTCAGGGTCGTGTAGCAGCGCGGCAGCAAGGCCCACACGCTGGCGGTACCCTTTAGAGAGCGCGCCAATTTTTTTATGCGCTTCGGGCGCAAGGCCGGTAAGGTTAATGACTTCCTCAATACGCGATTTGGCAACTTTATATACATCTGCATTAAAGGCAAGGTATTCACGCACATATAGGTCAAGGTACAGCGGGTTATGCTCCGGAAGGTAACCAATAGATTTTTGCACGTCCTTTTGCTGCGTTGCAACATCGCTGCCGTTAACCTGCGCCTCGCCGGAATCGGCGCTCAGGTAAGTGGTAAGTATCTTCATCAGGGTGCTTTTTCCGGCGCCGTTTGGCCCTAAAAAGCCTACAATTTCGCCCCTGTTTATAGAAAATGATACGGCATCAAGCGCCTTTTGGGTACCATAGCTTTTAGAAACTTCCTTAACCTCTATTGACATTGCTGTGTATTTGAATTACAAAAATAATAAAAGAATGGGCAATTAAAGCCATTACATATTTATAAACGAAAAATAGAAACTTTTAGCGCAAGGATTTGGATTATAAAAAATAATTCCTAAATTAGCCAGATAGCAATATGCAACGCATGAACACATCAATTTTTTATAGCACCTATTTTTATTTCTTCTGGAACGAAGACAGGGGTTGTATTGTTGTGTAATTAAAAAAGACAGATAAACAATAGATATAATCCCGATGTATAATCGGGATTTTTTTTTGCCGAAAATTATGGAAACAAAAATTGCAATACAGGGCATTAAGGGCTCCTTTCATCACCAGGTGGCGGGCAGCTGGTTTGGGCCTGATGCCCCGCTTGAGGAGTGCATGTCGTTCCCGGCGCTGGTGCAAAGCCTTGTAAAAAAGGAATCGGGCCTGGGTATCATGGCGCTGGAAAATTCTATTGCAGGGAGCATCATCCCTAACTATGCGCTTATTGACCACAATAACCTGCACATCATTGGCGAGCATTACCTGGACATCAACATGAACCTGATGGCACTGCCCGGCCAAAGTGTGGAAGATATACAGGAAGTACACTCACACCCCATGGCGCTGTTGCAATGCACCGAATTTTTTAGGCAATATCCTGGAATAAAGCTGGTTGAAAGCGTTGATACTGCTGAAAGCGCGCGGCACATACACAACGGAAAATTACGGGGTATAGCCGCTATAGGCAGCCCTATTGCCGCACAAATGTTTGGGCTTGACATATTGGCGGCAGGCATACACAACATTAAAAACAACCAGACCCGCTTTGTAATCGTTAAGACGGAAAACAAGGCATTGCCCAAAGAGGAAATTAATAAGGCATCGATTAAATTTGAGCTTGATGATACCCCCGGCAGCCTGGCTACGGTGCTTAATGTAATGAACAACAGTAAATTGAACCTTACTAAAATACAAAGTATGCCCATTGCCGAAACACCTTTTAAATACTCCTTTTTTGTGGATGTTACCTTTGAAAAGTACAAGCATTATGAAAAGGCAAGAGCGATTATAGAACTAATGACCACGCATTTTAAGGTGCTGGGCGAATATAAAAACGGAATGGTATGATAGCACCTGCAAAACGGTTAGACGAGGTTAAGGAATACTACTTCAGCGGTAAGCTGCGCGAAGTGCGCCAAATGCTGGCCGATGGCAAAAAGGTTATCAACATGGGCATAGGCAGCCCTGATTTACCGCCATCGCAGGCGGTGCTCAATGCCATTGCAGGCTCGTTTATGGATGCTAAAGCCCATGAGTACCAAAGCTACCAGGGCCTTCCGGAACTACGCGAAGCCATGGCAGCGTTTTACCGGACTCACTTTGGCGTAAGCTTTAACCCGGCTAACGAGATACTGCCCCTTATGGGCAGCAAAGAGGGCATTATGCACATTAGCATGGCCTTTTTAAACGAGGGCGACAAAGTGCTTATACCCAATCCCGGTTATCCTACGTACACATCGGCTACAAAGCTTGTAGGGGCAGAACCTGTGTTTTATAACCTGAGCGAAGCTAATAACTGGGAGCCTGATTTTGAGGCTTTAGAAGCGCAGGATTTAAGTGATGTAAAGCTCATGTGGGTCAACTATCCGCACATGCCTACGGGTGCCAAGGGTAGCAGGAGCATGTTTCAAAAGCTCGTGGATTTCGCCAAAAAGCACAATATATTACTGGTCAATGACAACCCCTATAGTTTTGTGCTGAACGATGAGCAGTTATCAGTTTTTCAGGCGGATGGCGCTAAAGAGGTGGCATTGGAACTCAATTCACTGAGCAAAACTTTTAACATGGCCGGCTGGCGTGTGGGTATGGTTTTAGGCAACCCGCAACTTATAGATGCCGTGCTTAAAGTAAAGAGTAATATGGATAGCGGTATGTTTTATGGCATACAAAAAGGTGCCATCGCAGCCCTTAACAGCGGGCCGGAATGGTTTGATAAACTGAACGAAACGTATGCCAAAAGGCGCGAACTGATATTTACCCTGGCCGATAATCTGGGTTGTACATACAACCGTAAAACTTCAGGGTTATTTGTTTGGGCAAAGCTGCCAAAGGGCATAGACAATGCCGAGGGCTATGTAGACAGCATACTGTATGATAAGCATATCTTCCTTACGCCGGGCACGGTGTTTGGCGCCGCAGGCGAGGGTTATGTACGTTTTTCACTGTGTGCTCCTGAAAATGTAATTGCTGAGGCAATCAAAAGGTTTTAGGGTTCTCAACCCGGAACTTTGAACTTTAAACCCTGAACAAAAAAAGATGAAAGTAGTAATAATAGGCCTCGGCCTTATAGGAGGCTCACTGGCGCTGGATATAAAAAACGCATTTCCTGAGGCAAGGATTATTGGTATTGATGCCAGTGAAAAGCATGTGGAAGAGGCACTATTATTAGGCGTTATTGGGCATGCGGGTACTATGGAGGATGTAAAGCAGGCCGACTGGGTAATCCTGGCCATACCTGTAAATTATATTGCCGATGTACTACCGCAACTACTTGATAGCATTAATGACGATGCCGTTGTATTTGATGCCGGCTCTACCAAGGCTGCCATTTGCAAAGCTGTGGAAAATCATCCGCGCAGGCGCAATTTTATTGCCACGCACCCCATAGCCGGTACTGAGTTCAGCGGGCCATCGGCGGCCATACACGGGCTTTTTGACGGCAAGACTAACATTATATGCGAGGTAGAAAAAACTGCCTTTAAATTGCAGGAAAAAGCCGTGGCGCTGTTTAAAGCCATAGGCATGCGCATTCGTTATATGGATGCAGTTTCGCACGATATGCACATTGCATACGTATCGCACCTTTCGCACATAAGCTCCTTCATGCTGGGCAAAACGGTTATAGAAAAAGAGAAAGACGAGCGCGACATTTTTGATATGGCCGGCAGCGGCTTTGCCAGTACGGTTCGTCTTGCCAAGAGTTCGCCCACTACCTGGGCTTCAATATTTAAAGAAAACAAAGAAAACGTAAGCCAGGCGTTGCAGCAGTACATAGCTAATTTGCAAAACTTTCAGCAACTGCTGGAAAAAGAAAATTTTGAGGCGCTTCATGCCGAAATGGAAGATACCAACAGGATAAAAGATATTCTGAACGGGATTATGTAGTAGCTGGCAACGGTCAGTAATTAATATAAATAGACAATAAACAACACAAAATATGGAAAACAGCCCCGCACTCCGCACCTGGTTAGACGATTTTAAATTAGACCACCCTTTGGTAATTGCCGGCCCGTGCAGCGCCGAGACCGAAGAACAGGTTTTAAAGATAGCCCATGAGCTTAAAAACAGCGATGTGAGTATTTACCGCGCCGGTATCTGGAAGCCCCGCACGCGCCCCGGAGGGTTTGAGGGCGTAGGCGCCATTGGCCTCAAGTGGCTGCAAAAGGCAAAAGCCGAAACCGGGCTGCTTATGGCAACCGAGGTAGCCAATGCCACCCACGTTAAACTGGCTTTAGAACATGATATCGATGTACTGTGGATAGGCGCCCGCACCACCGTTAACCCTTTTGCCGTTCAGGAAATTGCCGACGCGTTAGAGGGTACAGATAAGATTGTGTTGGTTAAAAACCCCGTTAACCCTGACCTCGCCCTGTGGCTGGGGGGCGTGGAGCGTTTGTATAATGCCAACATCAAAAAGCTGGGGGTTATTCACCGCGGGTTTAGCACGTATGAAAAGACCAAGTACCGCAACATACCCGAGTGGCAGCTGGCCATTGAGCTTCAAAACAAGTTTCCTGACCTGCCCCTTATTTGCGACCCAAGCCATATTACCGGCAGGCGTGATATGATTCAGGAAGTAAGCCAGCAGGCGCTCGACCTTAATTATGACGGGCTTATAATAGAAACGCATACAGACCCTGATAATGCCTGGAGCGATGCCGCTCAGCAGGTTACTCCCACACGCCTTAAGCAGATATTTGAAGACCTGCGCGTGCGCAAAGAAACCACGCAAGCCGATGATTATACCAGCCGCATGGCATCACTTCGTGTAAATATTGACGAGTATGATAATAAGATTATCGAGATACTGGGCAAGCGTATGCAGGTGGCCGGGCAAATAGGGGCCCTTAAAAAAGAGTTTAACGTTGCAGTGCTTCAAAACAGGAGATGGAACGAAATTCTGGATAAAATGACGGCCCAGGGTGCAGAAAAGGGCCTGACCGAAGAATTTATAATTGATATTTTTAAAGCCATTCACCAGGAGAGTATCAGCCACCAGGAGAAGGTTATAAACGGGTAAATGTTAAATTTTATCAGAGTTGTTAAATGGTGTTAAAATATTCGTATTATCGTGCCAATAATCAACTAAACCTTAGTATGCATGAAAAACATTAAGATTGCGCTTGCCGCTTTTGCGTTTTTAGGGTGCCTTAGCCTTAACGCGCAAAACAAAATTGAAAAAGTAAACATCACCTACGGCAAAGAGCTTCCGGATGACAAGCAAAAACTTGTAGATATCATTGGAGAGGCAAATGGAAAAATATATGGTATTGCCATCAAGGGCAAGGACACCTATATGCTTAAAATTTATGACAGCGCCACTATGGGCCAGTTGTCTTCTAATGAAATAAAAATTCCGGAACTTAATGATAAGGAAGTAGAGTTTGAAGATATTTACCTTCTTAACGGTAAGCTATACGTAGTTGGGAGTGTTTACAATAAAAAAGAAAAAGTATATAACCTTGTGGCTAACCCGCTTTCTGAAGAAGGCAAGTTAGGCAAAGAAGGGGTTGTGCTTTTTAAGAGCGCAGTTGAAAAAAAGAGTGAAAAGGGGGCTTTTTATTTCAGGAAAACGCAGGATAAAAACGGCCTGCTGGTAATGCACGCTTCAAAACATAAAAAAGAAGATGCGGTAACCTATGAGATAAAACTTTTTGATGATAACCTTAAAGCCGTTTTTGATACTGAGGAAAAAGTAGTTTTTGAAGACGATAATAAAAAGGATGTTACTTTTAATATTCCTGATTTTCAGGTAGGGCTTAATGATGATGTTTATGTTGTGGTAAGCGAAGGCTACCGCGATAAAAAGAACAAAAAACGTGTTGAAATTTTTGAAGTTCACGCCTATAAAAGCAGTAAAAATTATGTAAAAGAAGTCATTACTATAAATTCTGACGGGCATTATCCATTAAACTGCCAGATTGTACCCAGCGGAGACGATTTGCACCTTATGGGCTTTTACCTTAGCGTTCGCGAGAGCGGAAGGGTAAATTATGATCTTGAGGGCATATATGCCGCAACAGTTAACCTTAAATCTAACACTACAACAAGCCTTAAGTTCAATGAGCTGGATTATGCAACAAAAGTTAAGCTTATAGGTGAAAGAAGGGCTAAAAAAGGTAAAGATGTAAAACCGCTGTATAACATTATACAGGTTATAGGCAGGGAAGACGGCGGCATGATTATGCTTTCTGAATACCAGATGGTGGTTATAGGCCAGTCGTCAGGTATTGGTATAGGTGGTATAGGTGTAGGCTTTACGCCGGTTACTTATATAAAAAACGAAATTATTGTAACGTCGCTGGCGCCGGATGGCTCGCACGAATGGAGCAATGTGGTGCCAAAAGAACAGTCGGCTTCAATAACAACCATGTCACTGGGCCTTGGTTTTGGCGGAGGCTCAGATAATTTTGCCGTAGGCGGAACTATCGTTATACCAATATTACAAATGGGCAGCGGGCCGGAGTACCTTGGAGCCCTTCCTATTTATAAAAATGGCGAGCTTAGCATCATGATCAATGATAATGTTAAGAACAAAGGCATTATAGATATTGAAGAAATCAAATCTATGGGCAACTATAACAAAGCAGTACCTTCGTTATTTATTTTTGATAAAATGGGCAGCATGGTGCGCAAAGACCCTGAACAGGCTGTTAAAGATGAGCTTGTATTAAGGCCGGGTGTTAGTTTTGAAAAATCAGATAATGAGTTTATAATCTATTCTGCCAGGAAAAAAAGCGATAAGCTTGGTAGGATGGTTCTTGAAGACTAATTAGCGCTATACAATATAGAGGGGCTGCATTTGCAGCCCTTTTTTTATTTGTGGCAAATTGGCTGTCTATGTTTTAGGCAGTATTACTATCTTTGCAGGTATGACAGGACTTGTGTATAAATCTACCGGAAGCTGGTACACCGTTAAAACAGAAGAGGGCACTGCATACGAATGCCGTATTAAAGGTAAATTCCGTTTAAAGGGCATCAAAAGCACTAATCCCGTTGCCGTGGGCGATGTGGTAGATTTTGACCTGGAAGAAACCAGCGATGCCGTTACAGGCAACATCCACAAAATACACGAGCGTAAAAATTATATTATCCGTAAATCGGTTAACCTGTCTCATCAGGTACATATTATTGCGTCTAACATAGACAAGCTCTTTTTGCTGGTTACCATAAACAACCCTGCTACCACCACCAGCTTTATAGACCGTTTTTTAGTTACTGCCGAAGCTTATGGCATTGAGGCTGTTTTAGTGTTTAATAAAACAGATACTTTTGATGATGCCCTGCTTGATGAGCAATTGTACATGCAGTTTATTTATAACCGTATAGGCTATAAAAGCCTTCGGGTTTCATCGGTTTCAGGTAAGGGTATAGAAGAGCTCAGGGAACAAATGAAGGATAATGTAAGCATGTTTTCCGGCCATAGCGGCGTGGGTAAAAGCACCTTAGTAAATACCCTGCAGCCAGACCTTGAGCTAAAAACAAAGCAATTATCTCAGCACCATGCACAGGGGCAGCACACCACAACGTTTGCCGAGATGTTTGACCTTGATTTTGGTGCAAAAATTATTGATACCCCCGGTATACGCGGTTTTGGCGTGGTTGATATGGATAAAGACGAACTGGGCGATTATTTTCCGGAGTTCTTTGCCCTTAAAGACCAGTGTAAGTTTAACAACTGCCTGCATAAGGATGAGCCGCACTGTGCTATTAAAGCCGCGCTGGAAAAGGATGAAATAGCCTGGAGCCGCTACCGCAGCTACCTGCAAATGCTGGAAGGTGAAGATGAACATTACCGTTCTGATATTTATAATGATGGTAAAAATGCTGATATAGAAGAATAATGCGCGCAGTATTACAAAGGGTGAGCCATGCTTCTGTAACTATTGAGGACCATAAGGTTGCTAACATTCAGGCGGGGCTGTTAGTGCTTTTAGGTATAGAAGAGGCAGATACTAACAAAGATATTGAGTGGCTGGCGGCTAAAATACTAAATCTGCGTATTTTTAGTGATACAGAAGGTGTAATGAACCTCTCTGTACAGGATATTGATGGAGAAATCATTGTTGTAAGCCAGTTTACACTGCATGCGCTTACTAAAAAAGGCAACCGGCCCTCTTATATTAAGGCGGCAAGGCCAGATATTGCCATCCCACTTTATGAAAATTTTGTAAAACAACTACAAGCTCAGTTGGTTAAAACCGTGCAAACAGGGCAGTTTGGTGCCGATATGAAAGTAGCGCTGCTTAATGATGGCCCTGTTACTATTATTATTGATACTAAAAACAGAGAATAAATTTTGATTAATGCCAAAAACGATTATTTTTGGCCTAAACAAAATTAACATGTCTTTAAGATTTCTCCTTACACTTTTTCTCCTTAATTATCTTACAATTTCAGCACAGGAAAGCTATAATACAACCACAATTCCAAAGGAATTTTCTGAAAACGCAAATGCTGTTGTCAGGCTTGACAGGACCGAGGTAATCATTAAAAAGCGTGATGATATGACCATAAAGTCATACCGTGCAGTAACAATTCTTAATGAATATGGTTTACGGTATATGAAAGCGGGAGAATCTTTTAGTGAATCGTGTACCATAGAAAATATTGAGGCCATTATCTACAACGCATCAGGAGAGCAGGTTAAAAAAATAAAACGTAAAGACTTCAGGGAGCAATCCATGTCAGAGGGTACCTCTATTACCGATGACAAATACCTTTCGCTTGATTATACCCCCGTGCAATACCCTTTTACACTTGTATATACCAGCGAAATAAGAACGCCTAATACCGCCTTCATACCACAGTGGTCGCCGCTTGATGGTGCTTTTGTAAGCACCCTTAAAAGCGAAATAAGTATTACCTGCCCGCCAGGCCTGGGCTTTAAGTTTAAAGACTACAATTTTGGCGATGTTGTGCTTAATAAGCAGCAAACCGGTACTATGCTTATACTTAGTGCTGAAAATCTTACTGCCCTGCGCAATGAAGACCATTCTCCGGTTCTATATAAAATAAAGCCCTTTGTACTCTTTGGGCTGGAAAAATTTCACCTTGAAGGCGTAGACGGAGAGGCATCGAGCTGGGAGGCATTTGGCCTCTGGATGTATAACAACCTCCTTACCGGCACAGATGAGCTTACGCCCGAAACGCAAGCTAAGATAAAAGCACTTGTGGGCACTGAGACGGACCCGCTTAAAAAGGCAAAAATCATATATAAATATGTGCAGTCTAAAACGCGGTATGTAAATATTTCATTAGGCATTGGCGGCTGGAAACCAATGCAGGCAAAAGATGTAGACCGCCTGGGCTATGGCGATTGTAAGGCATTAAGCAACTATATGCGTGCACTGCTTAAGGTAGTAGGGGTAAAATCTTATGTAACAGTGGTATATGGCGATGATGAAAAACGTGATATGCAACAGGATTTTGTATCTATGCAGGGCAACCACATGGTACTGGCCATACCTACAGATGACAATAACATAACCTGGCTTGAATGTACCAGCCAAAAGGCTCCTTTTGGGTTTCAGGGAGATTTTACCGATAACCGTCTTGTGCTGCTTGTAAAACCCGAAGGCGGACAAATTGTGCGCACGCATGTATATGATACTAAGGGCAACACCCAAAGCAGCACCGGCAGCTATAGCATTGCCGAAAGCGGGGCACTTACCGGCGAGGTGCATACCATTTCAAAAGGGCTGCAATATGATGGCCGTTATACATATGAGTACAAATCGGCAGAGGAGCTGGATAAAATATATAAAAGCCGCTTTAGCAATATCAATAATCTTAAGCTGAAGAAAAAATCTATAGTTAATGATGCTGATAACCTGCAGCTTACGGAAGATATATTTATAGAGGCCGACAGCTATTGCAGCAAGACCGGCGGCAGGATGATGTTTGCCATAAATGCCTTTAACCAGGTAAGTAATGTGCCGCAGCGTTACCGCAACCGCAAAATGCCACTCGAAATTTCTATGGGCTTTTATGATGTAGATGATGTAATTGTAAACCTGCCGCAGGGTTTTACACTGGAGGCTAAACCTGAAAACATGAGCATTGCCGATAAATTTGGCGAATATAAAACTGAATATGAAGTTATAAGCCCAACCCAGATACGCTACAAGCGCTCTTTATTGCTTAATGAAGGCTTTTATGCCAGCAGCGAGTATGAAAATTACAGGCTCTTTAGAGAAAAAGTGGCCCGCAATGACAACGCTAAAATTGTACTCGTAAAAAACCCGTAATGCTAAAACAACTATCCTCAATACTGTTTTTTTTATTTGCCCTGCCCTGCATGGCTCAAAAGGCAGCAAAAATTGAAAATGTTATTATACCCGCCGTATCGGTAACAGACCTTAAAGAAACCTCATGCCCGGCAGACAGCGCCGCTACGGCAGCTTACCTGTACCGCCACGGTAAAACATATTTTGAGCTTAACGGTGGTTACTGGGTTATGGTTACTCAGGTATATACGCGGGTTAAGGTGTATAAAAAAGAGGGCTATGACTATGCAAACCCTGAGCTGGTTTTTTACTCAGGCAGCAACAAGGCAAGGGGCAGTTTTAGTAACGCGGTAACCTATAACCTTGAAAACGGACAAATTGTAAAAACCCCGCTTAATAAAGAAAGTGAGTTTAAAGAGACGCTGGAAGGAGAGGTTACCCATAAAACCATAGCACTGCCTAATGTAAAAGAGGGTAGTATTATAGAATATTCTACTACAGTAAAAACACCTTTTTTTAGTAACCTGGCTGATTGGTACTTTCAGTATGATATTCCGGTAAAAGATGTGCGGTATGATATAACCATACCTGTTTACTTTCAGTATAATATATATAATGTGGGCTATGTAGATGTAAAGATGACTGATCCGGCCATTATTTATAATAGTAAAACCGAGAATAATGAATTTTACTATAGTTACAAAGCTACTGATGTAACTGCTTTTAAAGATGAGGCTTACATAAATAACCGCGAAAATTATATCGGTAAGCTGGAGCACGAGCTCAGCAAAGTGCAGCTGCCTAACCGTAACCCTGAAAGCTATGCGACCGATTGGAAATCTGTGGCAAAGAAGATATACGAAAGCGAATATTTTGGTCGTGAACTTCGTTTAGAGGGCTATTATAAAGATGATTTTAATGCCCTTATGGCAGGCCTGGAAACGGATGATGCAAAAATGAATGCCATTTTTAATTATGTTCAGTCGCACATGCACTGGAACGAGAACACGGGCTATCTGGCAGATAAGGGCGTTAAAGAAGCTTATAAGATAAAAGAAGGCAATGTAGCTGATATTAACCTGATGCTTACCGCTATGCTGCGCGAAGCCGGCCTGGATGCAAATCCTGTACTGGTAAGCACACGTTCACACGGTATTGCGCTATATCCTTCAAGATATGCGTTTAATTATATTATATGCGCCGTTAAGCTTGGCAATAATTTAATACTGCTCGATGCTACCAGTAAATATACAAAACCCGGCATATTGCCTACCCGTGCCTTAAACTGGGTGGGCAGGCTAATAAAGAAAAATGGCGATACCGAAGAAATTGACCTTATGCCTAAAGCCAATAGTAAAGAAATTATTACCGCTGTGGTTGATATTGACAGTGAGGGTGTTATAAGTGGAAAGATACGCGATCAATATATGGACCAGCGGGCCTATGTGCACAGAGAACTTTTTGCAGAGGCAGATGAAGATAGTTATCTTGAAAAGCTTGAAAAACAATATGCAGGCATTCAGGTAAGCGATTATAATAAAAGCAACCAAAACGACCTTGACAAACCATTTTTAGAAGATTACTCCTTTACAAATGATCGCGTTGCCGATGTTATCGGTAAAAAAATATACATCAGCCCTATGCTTTTCTTTACCGAAGCCGAAACCCCTTTTAAGGAAGAAAAGCGCGAATATCCTATAGATTTTATATACCCAAGGGAAGATAAATATCTTATAACTCTTAAAGTGCCAGATGGCTATACAATTGAGTCACTGCCGCAGCCATTAAACATTTCAATGCAGGAAAATATTGGCTCCTTTAAATATAATATTGCCGCTAAGGGCAATTCAGTACAATTGTCTGCCATACTATCTATAAACTATGCAAGCGTTTCTAAAGAATATTACAGCACATTAAAAGATTTTTACAAAAAAATGATCGAAAAGCAAAATGAAAAAATTGTGCTTGTAAAACAATAACTAAACCATTAATCAACTAAGTTACACCTACTATGAAACTTCTTAATTTCTTTATTTTTTTCCTTGCCGCGGGCTTTGGTGCCTCTGCGCAGGAATATGACCTTGGCGAAGTTACCAAGGCTGAACTCGAAGAAAAGCAACACCCAACAGATGCAGCTGCACCGGCAGCAATTCTGTTCAGCAGGGGCAAATCATATATGTCTTTTTCTCAAAACAACGGTTTTACCCTTACTACTGAAGTAGAGATGAAAATAAAAATATATACTAAAGATGGTTATGAATGGGCAAATAAGGTAATATCTTATTACAGCTCTGATAATGACCAGGACCGGGAAACCATTGATGTGGGCAAGGCAGTAACCTACAATCTAGTAGACGGCAACATAAAGAAAACAAAGCTTAAAAGTGAGGGCGAATTTACAGAGCAGGTAAATAAATACTGGAAACAGAAAAAAATAATGATGCCCGATGTTAAGGAAGGCAGCATTGTAGAATTTAAATATACTATAAACTCGCCATTTACACATGTGGTGCCGGAGTGGAGGTTTCAGGAAACCATACCCGTAAATTATTCTGAATTTACTACTAAAATGCCCGAATACTTTGTTTTTAATGCAAACTACAGGGGCTATCATACACCAAAGGTTACTAAAAGTACAAAAAGAAGTTCAATTACTATAAACTCTAAAGAGCGTACAGGTAATCGCGTAGTAAAAACCACTTTTAGCAGCGATCAGATTGATTTTATGGAAGAGACTATTGTTTACGTACTCGAAAAACTTCCGGCCATGAAAAATGAGCGCTATACAAATAACATAGATAATTACATTGCCAGCGTAGGGCATGAGCTCAGTATGGTTAAGTATCCTAATGAGCCCATGAAAATGTATTCAACCAGCTGGGATGATGTGGCAAAAACAATCTATAAATATGATAGCTTTGGGCCAGAACTGAAGCGGTCTGGCTATTATGAGGAAGACCTTACAGCGCTGCTTGCCGGTATAACAAAACCCATGGAAAAAGCGGCAACCATATTTTCTTATGTAAAAAACCGCATGAACTGGAACAACTATACTGGCTATAATTGCGATGAGGGCGTTAAAAAAGCCTATGCCAGTAAAGTGGGCAATGTGGCCGAAATTAACCTTATGCTGGCCTCTATGCTGCGTTTTGCGGGCCTGCAGGCAAACCCCGTACTGGTAAGTACCCGAAGCAATAAAGTGGCGTTATACCCCAGCACAACAGGATTTAATTATGTAATAGTAGCCTTAGATGTAGATGGTGCCAGGATTTTATTAGACGCTACTTCAAAATCGGCTATGCCTAATATACTTCCCACAAGGGCTGTAAACTGGGGCGGCAGGCTTATAAAAGATGATGGCACTTCAGAACTGGTTGACCTTATGCCGCAATCATTATCTAAAGAGATCATGACGCTACAGGTACAGCTTGCTGCCGATGGTAAAGTTACGGGCAAGGTGCGCGACCAGTATTTTGATTATAATGCGTTAGGATACCGCGAAGAGTACCTGGGCATAAGTAAAGAAAGCTATCTTGAACATGTAGAGGGGCAGCACAAAGGCCTGGAAATAGGCGAATATAAAGTAACTAACGATAAAGATCCTGGCAAGCCCGTAATAGAGGAATATGATTTTAGCCACAATACGCTGGCTGATATTATAGGCGATAAAATTTACATAAGCCCGCTGTTGTTTTTAACACAATCAGAAAACCCTTTTAAACAGGATGTAAGGGAATACCCGGTTGACTTTATTTTTCCGCATCAGGATAAATATATGATAAATATTTCACTACCTGAAGGTTATGTTGTAGAGTCTATGCCTGCTGCTGTTGCCATAGCAATGGAAGAAAACATAGGCAGCTTTAAATTCAGCATTGCTAATACCGCAGGCAGGCAGGTGCAAATTGCAGCAACGCTGGATATTAATACCCCGCTGGTACCGGCCGAATATTATGCCACGCTTAAAGATTTCTTTCAGAAAGTAATTGAAAAACAGGGAGAAAAGATTGTGTTGAAAAAAGGATAGTATATATTTATAATATTTCAAGCCACCCCGCAACGGGTGGCTTTTTGTTGATATAACTTTGTAACTTTGCTTTTTTACAACACTGATACTATATGGATATAAAAAATGCCCAGCTTGATGTGGATAACTGGATAAAAGACCACGGTGTACGCTATTTTAACGAACTTACCAATATGGCCCAGCTTACTGAGGAGGTAGGCGAAGTAGCCCGTATTATTGCCCGCCGCTATGGCGAACAGAGTGAAAAAGAAAGCGATAAGGATAAAGACCTGGGCGAAGAACTGGCCGATGTAGTTTTTGTGGTGTTGTGCCTGGCCAATCAAACAGGTGTAGATCTTCAGGCTGCCTTTGATAAAAAGATGGACATTAAAGCCAAACGAGATCACGACCGCCACCATAACAATCAGAAACTTAAATAAATGGATGTACGCCTAAGCGTGCCGCATGGCATAAATAACGCCGCCATAAAGATAACAGGCAGCAAAAGTGAAACCAACAGGCTGCTGCTTTTGCAGGCTTTATATAAGGGCATTGAGATAACGAATATCTCTGAGAGCGATGACAGCCTTGCCATGCAGGCGGCATTAGCTAATAGTAGCGATATTATTGATATCCATCATGCGGGTACGGCTATGCGTTTTTTAACCGCCTATTTTGCCCAAAAGGAGGGCCGGAGCGTGCTGCTAACCGGCAGTCAGCGCATGAAGGAACGCCCCATCGGGATATTGGTAGACGCCCTTCGCAGTCTGGGTGCTGATATTCAATATGTTGAAAATGAAGGATATCCGCCATTAAAAATTACAGGTAAAAAGTTAACAGGCAGTAACGTAACCCTTCAGGCAAATGTGAGCAGCCAGTATATCACTGCGTTGCTGCTCATTGGCGCCGGCCTGCCTAACGGGCTGGAGCTTACGCTTCAAGGCGAAATTACATCGCTGCCCTACATCAACATGACCTTGCTTTTATTGGAGCAGGCAGGCATCGATATCCATTTTATTGATAATACTATTACTGTAAAACCGTTTGGGAAATCTGACTCGAAGCTAAAAGCTGAACTGGCGGAGCAAATCTTAAATCTGAAATCTAAAATTGTTGTCGAAAGCGACTGGAGCTCAGCATCTTACTTTTACAGTATTGTCGCTTTGGCCCAGGAAGGTACGCAAATACAGCTATCTTCTTACAGTCCCATGAGCCTTCAGGGCGATTGCGCATTAGCCGGTATTTATGAGTCGTTTGGCGTAAGCACTGATTTTGAGGGAGATACGATCACGTTACAGAAGCTCAACTTTGAACCCAAAACTTTAAACCTTGAACTTAACAATACCCCCGATATTGCCCAAACCATTGCCGTTACGTGCTTTGGCCTTGGCTTGGGCTGCCACCTTTCAGGCCTGCACACCCTTAAAATTAAGGAGACAGACCGCCTGGAAGCCTTAAAAACCGAACTGCAAAAATTTGGCGCGCAAATAACTGTAAATCAGGACAGCCTAACCCTACAGCCCCACTCATTATATACGAGTCAGGTAGGTGCCCCCCATTTAAAAGGGGTAGAGGTGTCTGTATCTACCTATAATGACCACCGCATGGCTATGGCTTTTGCCCCTTTAGCCATTAAAACACCGTTTACAGTGCAGGATGCCGGGGTGGTAAGCAAATCGTTCCCCACATTTTGGGAAGATATGCAGAAACTTGGCTTTACTATAAATGGTTTGTAACTGTTTGTTAATCAGTATTTATTGTAAATAAATGGCAAAACACTTGACAACGCCTATGCGGCAGTAGTATATTTGCATCCAATTTAAAATACTATATGAAATTATCCAACTTCAATTTCAACCTGCCAAAAGAGCTTCTGGCGGAGTTTCCTACAGAAAACCGCGATGAATCTAAGCTTATGGTAGTTAACCGCAAGACTAAAACCATAGAACACAGGCTTTTCAAGGATATTATCGAATATTTTGAGGAAGGCGATGTGATGGTGCTTAACAATACCAAGGTATTTCCTGCGCGCCTTTACGGTAATAAGGAGAAGACCGGTGCCCGTATCGAAGTATTTCTTTTAAGGGAACTTAACAGCGAGCAGCGCCTGTGGGATGTACTGGTTGACCCGGCACGTAAAATACGCATTGGCAACAAGTTATACTTTGGCGATGATGATAGCCTTGTGGCAGAAGTTATAGATAACACCACCAGCCGCGGCCGAACGCTGCGCTTTTTATACGATGGCTCTTATGAAGAGTTTCGTGCCAAGCTTACTGAACTGGGCGAAACCCCTATACCTAAGTACATTAACCGTGAGGTAATGCCCGAAGATGCGGAGCGTTACCAAACCATATATGCTAAAGAAGAGGGTGCTGTTGCGGCGCCAACTGCCGGTCTCCACTTTTCTAAGCATCTGCTTAAAAGACTGGAAATTAAGGGTATAGATTTTGCTGAAATCACCCTTCACGTCGGTTTGGGTACGTTTAATCCTGTTGAAGTAGAAGACCTTAGCAAGCACAAGATGGACTCTGAAGAGCTTATTATAGACCAAAAGGCCTGTGATACAGTTAATAAGGCCAAGCTGGCTAAGCATAAGGTATGCGCTATAGGCACCACCTCTATGAGGGCTATGGAAAGCTCTGTGTCGTCAGGGCGTACGCTTAACCCCTATGTGGGCTGGACCAACAAGTTTATCTTCCCTCCTTACGACTTTAGCGTGGCAGACTGCATGGTTACCAACTTCCATACCCCAAAATCAACGCTTTTAATGATGATTTCGGCCTTTATGGGGCATGACCTTATGCGTGTTGCTTATGATGAAGCCATAAAAGAGGGCTACCGTTTTTATACTTACGGCGATGCAATGCTGATTTTATAATCACATTTACCAAAATATTTTATAATAAAAGGCAGTCACTCGTGACTGCTTTTTTGCGTTAATAGTACAAAAAATCCTACACTGAAGTGCTTAATATTTCACAATTGGAGTTCGAGATTCGCTTTCAAATTCCAAGGTTTAGATTTCAGGTTGAGCTCCATAAAAAGTAGAAAAATCCTACACTGAAGTGCTTAATATTTCACAATTGGAGTTAGAGATTCAATTCAGTTTGCGGGTTTCAAATTTGCAGTACAATTTTTTTGTCTTTCAATCGTTAATTTGAAATTGCATCATTGCAAAAAAAATATCTCCTATGAAAAATTTAGGGCTGCTCATTACCATTTTTATTTTTCAGTTTGCATGCGCCCAAAATCCCATGGAAGGTAAATGGGATATATCCCGGTCAGGTTACCTTGGCCTCGAAAATGTTAGTGAGTACGTGCTGCTTAAAGATGAGGGCTCCCCCTTTGGAGATAAGCTCATTATAACACCTAACGGCCGGTTTAGTAATGATGGTATGCCGCCTGCCTGCGGTTATGATTGCGTAAGGCACAACACCGGCACCTGGAAAATGGCTGGTAGCAACCATATTCGCTTTACCCTTACCGGACAGGAAAAAAACAGCTTGTGCAGCGATGCACCTGCAATACCTATGGAATTAGGCTTGTATGCTGTTGTAAAACAGGGCGATACATTAGTAAAGCTTATAAAAAGTGATGGCAGGGCAGCTACCGACCTTAAAATGAAGCGCTATTCAGCAACCGTTAATGCCGTGGCTGCCGATGTTGACGACCGGTACCTTAAGGCGGAAGACCCTTGGGAGTGGATGCCTGTAACCGCCACTGTGCCGGAGCAGGCGATGGAGGCGCTGCTGAAAGCTATCCCTGGGTTTACCCGCAAGGCAGAGTTATTGTATGTTATTGTAGACCAGAGCCTTTTACTGTATACCATGCTCTTTGAACATAACGGACAGCAATATACCATGCTGTATGATGGCTTGGGCCAAAAAGCAGCCTTATATGGCCCGGTAGAGTAGTGATATTAATTATTAGTACTTATAAACCTCTTTTAATCGTCAGTTTCAAATATTTATAATAATGTAATAGAGGTTGTTAGGGTGTTCTTAGTATGGTTTATGTCGTCAGTTTACTAATAACCGGCATAGTGGTATTTACCCTGGGTTCAGCTACTGTAAACTGCTATCTGCTACTGCTACCTGCCAGCTGCTATTTTGCTATTGCAAGACTACTCCGTAACAATTATAGTATGCCCCTTGCTTTCGCAGAAGCTTTTAAACTGCTCTGCTTTTTTGTAGCCCATTTCCCACGATTTGGTAAAATCGGCGCAGGCCTTCTCCTTATCTTTCTTTTCTATATAGGCCATGCCGCGGTAGTAGTACCAATTGCCATGGTCGGGCTCGGCATCCAGCGCCTTGGTGTAGCAGGCAATCTGCTGGTCATAATCCTTTTTATCAAGGTACAGGTTGCCCTTTTCAAACCAGGCCTCTGCATAGGTGGGCCTGAGGGCTATGGCCTTGTCAAAATCTTTCATGGCGTTGTCGCGCTGGCCCAGGTCATAGTAGGCATAGCCCCTGTAATAATAATATACGGCGTTGTTATCTGCAAGCGCAATAGCTTTGCTGAGTGCGTCAACCGCCTTTTTATTGTTGGCTTTTGATGTGTCAAGCTTGCCGTAGCTAATACCCAGCAAAGCATACATATTGGCATCAGTGGCATCCAGTTTTATATACGCCTCAAAATCATCAATGGCTTTTTGGTTCTGGTTCAGCGCCGAATAAATGCCGCCCCGCGTTGCATAAGCATCCTTATAACTTTTATCTGCGGCTATCACGGCAGTAAAGTCGGCTATGGCAAGGTCAAATTTTTCGTTGTTTTTATATACAATGCCGCGGTTATAAAGCGGGCGCGTGTATTTAGGGTCTATGGCAATGGCCTTTGTATAGCACTTTATGGCGGCATCATCATTATTAAGGTTTATATGGCAGTTGCCCTGAAGGGTATATACCTCGGCGGCCTTGTAATTGCTTTTTTCGGCTTCGCCAAATTTTGCCAGGGCTTCGGTATATTTTTTCTCCTTATACAGTTTTTCTCCTTCTTCAAAAAGCGCTTTGCCCTGCTGCGCAAAGGTCACGCCCATAACCATACAGGCAATAAGAGTAAGTAGTTTTTTCATAGTATTATATTATTTGCAGTATAAAGTTATCATGTCTTCAATTGTCTTGTCGCCCATGCTCAGGGCCTTGTTTAAGTCTTCGCAGGCACTTGCCGACTGCTCCTTGTTGGGCTTAAAAACGCCTTTAGATTGCAGCAGGTTTATCTTAGCCACACCACGGTTGGCATAGGCTTCAAAATACTCCGGGTTGTAGGTAATGGCATAAGTATAATCTGTTACAGAGGCCTCAAACTGCTTCAGCTGGTCGTTTGCCGTGCCGCGTATAAAATGCATCTCGGCATCCTTAGCGTTTACCTTAAAGTAGGTATCGCAGTTTTCTATAACAGCGGCAAAATTCTTTTGGTTGTAATTTATGCGCGCCGTCCAGTACAGTGCCGGCTCCATGCTCTCTGCACTGGCGTTTTTGCTTATAACATAGGCAAAGTCTGCTTTAGCGGCGGCCATTTTACCGCCATACAGCTCACTCAGGCCACGGTCTATATAAGTAAGCATATCAGTATCATCCAGCTTAATGGCCTCGTTAAAGCTGGCAATGGCCTTATCATATTCTTTTAATGCATGGTGGCTAAGGCCAATGTTTAAATAGAGCTTAATACGCAGCGGCTTCGGCTCGGTAGTGCCCAGCAGCGTGGTATATTCGGCAATGGCCTCTTTATAGTTGCCCGCCTTATATTTAGCAGTGGCAGCGGTATATTGTTTTTGCGCGTCCTGTACGTTCTGGGCATCAGCAAATAAGGCAAAAAAGCAAAGCAGTAGTGTGTATAGTGTTTTCATAGTGAGGAGTTTTTATAATGTAAATATAGTAATTAGAATTTGTGCTATTCTATAACTACCTGGTTTTCAAAAATATTTTTAAATACGTCCAGTGATGCAGCGTGGATATCTTCGCCGGTGTCCAGCAAAAAGGCATAGAATATCCTGTCGCTAAAGCGCTCCTGGCTTTTGCCCAGGGTATATATCTTAGCCTCACCATTAGTATCGGGCAGCGTAACAGGCTTTTCCAGCAGCAGGCCCTCTGCTTTTATAAAGTGCTAACGGCCAGGGCGGGGACATTAGCATAATGGTTGGCTAAAAACCACTGGCTGCGGTAGTCTTAGGACCGTTTTTTGGGCATCTGTGTAATGCTGAATGACAATTGCGTTATATGGTTCGGCTTCAGGGTTGTACATAAAATACGCCATGTCGCCCAGCAGCAAATCGCGTTCAATGCCTTTTGTGCCTTTGTCCAGGGCCATGTTATAGGTGGTTTCCAGCCTTTTTACAAGATCTTCCTTTTTAACATCATAGGTCTACTCCATAGACCAGTGGTAGTAATAGTTCTGGTTGTCTTTTACATACTACAGTTCGTCCAGCAGCGCCATATCTTTAGTTACTTTATTAAATCAATAGTGTTGATGTTGGCAAAAGCGCTGATGCACAGCAGCGAGGTAAGGAGGAGCAGGGTGTTTTTCATTGGGTGTGTATTTAGGGCTATGCATTATTTTATTTCAATCCAGTCACATTTTGCATCTAAGCGGACAGGCGTGCCGGGTTCATCAGCCAGTTTATAATTTCCGATAGGTTTATCTTCCGGCGTTTCAAAAACAAAATACCATTTATTTACGGAATCGTAGATGTATTCTCCACCTGAAAGTAAATCATTACTTATCTGCGCTCCTTTATATTGGGCAATAATATCTTTCACAGTCATTTTTGGGCCCAAGCCAGCATCCGTTTTAAAATGAGGGTACAGCGCCATAATAGCTATTATGCTGTCAGTATCGCGGGCAGGCATTAGTACAAATACATCTGCATCTTTATAAGTATATTTAAAAGAGTTGCCACCGCCCCCGTAATGATAGGTATAGGCATCTACAGCCACTTTATGCAGTGTGTCTAAATTATAGTCTGAAATGTGTGAACCAACTTTAATTGGGCCCAGCGCACCTTTACTTATTTTGTAAATACCTTTATAAGCGGCTACGCTATTGTCTTCCTTTTTATACTGGCAACTTATTGCTACAATAAAAATGCAAGTAAGTAGCAGGGTGTTTTTCATGAGGGCTTTATTTAACGCTAATATAAGTATTTAGCTAAATAGTACAGGAAGGTTGAACGCATTTATTAATATCCTCTGTAGCCACCCCCTCTCCCCCGGAGAGGGGGCGGTTTGAGGTCTCAAGAGCCTTGAGCACCCCACCATCTTTCATTTTTTTTGAACGATAATTAACACGCGCCCAATACCTTGATGTTTGTTTGCGTAGTAAATTTGTTACACTAAAGTTTCAGAACACTTTGAAACCTTGCGTTCAATCTAAAATTTAAAATTAATTTAAATCCTTCTCCCATGTCAGCAAAAAAAATAGTTCCGCCGGTAGTACTTACAAAAGACGAACTTATCGAAAAATATTCGCACCACTGCCTTATCCATGGTGCGCCACCGGCCACCGTATATAAATTTGCGGTAGATAACGGGTTTGAAGAAGCCGATTTCTACCAGTTCTTCGCCTCGTTTGAAGCCTTGGAGCGCTTTTACTTTGCCGAAATGTTTAACCATTCGCTGCAAACACTACAGCAGTCGCCCAGCTATGCCGGGTTTAGCGGGGTAGACAAGCTTTCTGCGTTTTACTTCACTTTTTTTGAAATGGCCACCGCAAACCGCAGCTTTGTGCTGTACAGTATAGGCAACGGCTACAACGTGCGTACGCTGGTTAAGCTAAAAGAACTGCGCACGCTGTTTACGGCATTTGCCCAGCAGGCGCTGGATAAGCCCATTAACATACCTAATGAGCGGGCCGACAAATTGCAGGAAAAAGCCCTGCGCGAAGCCGCCTGGGTACAGTTTTTAACCATATTCCGTTTCTGGATTAAGGATACCTCGCCGGGGTTTGAAAAGACTGACATCTTTATCGAAAAATCAGTTAAGGCCAGCGCCGACCTGGTATACAATAGCCCGCTGCAAAGCCTTGTAGACCTGGGCAAATTTGTGTGGAAAGAAAAATTCACTATTTAATACAGCGCTATGAAAAAGCTCGATAGCATACCCACCGGCAAAATAGAGCGGGTGAGCAAACTGGTTACCACAGGCGTAAAAATAGGGGGCAACTACCTTAAATATTACGGCCATAAAATGGTAAACCCTGACCTGACTAAAGATACCCTGCACGAAGATAACGCCACCGATATTTATGACGGCCTAAAGGAACTTAAAGGCAGCGCCTTAAAAGTTGCCCAGATGCTCAGCATGGAAAAAAACCTGCTGCCGCAAAGCTATGTAGATAAGTTTTCGCTAAGCCAGTTCTCTGTGCCGCCCTTAAGTGCGCCCCTGGTTATCAAGACCTTTAAAAAATATTTTGGGGTAGAGCCTTTTGTGCTGTTTGATGATTTTGATGCCGACTCTGTTAACGCGGCCAGCATAGGGCAGGTGCACCGCGCCAAAAAAGGCGGTAAAGACCTGGCTGTAAAAATTCAGTACCCCGGCGTGCGAGACAGCATCAGTACTGATATTGCCATCGTTAAGCCCATTGCGCTGCGCATGTTTAACCTGAAAGGCACCAGCGACGAGTATTTTCAGGAAGTGGAAGACAAGCTTACCGAAGAGACCGATTATACGCTGGAACTACAGCAAAGCGAGGCCGTGAGGCTGGAATGCGCCAGGCTGCAAAACCTGCGTTTCCCTAAATATTACCCTGAGCTTAGCTGCGAAAAAATCATTACCATGGACTGGATGCAGGGCATTCACCTGAGTGAGTGGTGCAAACAGCAACACAGCCAGCAAGAACGCAACAAGGTAGGGCAGGCCCTGTATGATTTTTATATGTACCAGATACACGGGCTGCATAAATTTCATGCCGACCCACATCCGGGTAACTTTCTTGTTGATGATGAGGCAAACCTTATAGCCATAGACTTTGGCTGTATGAAGGCCCTGCCGCAGGATTTTTATACGCCTTATTTTAAGCTGATACAGCCTGCAACATTAGACAGTGATGCCCTTTTTACCGAAAAGCTTATAACCCTGCAGGTATTAAAGCCTGAAGATACTAAAGAGGAGTTTGAGTACTTTAAGGCGCTGTTCCACGAGCTGCTAAATGTGTTTGTAGAGCCCTACCGCCACAAGCATTTCGATTTTTCTCAGGATGGCTTTAACAACGCCATTGCCGGCCTTAGCGAGCGCTTTGCAAACGACAAGAACATCCGGAAAATGAACACTAACCGCGGCTCAAGGCACTTTATTTATGTTAACCGTACCTTCTTTGGCCTGTTCAGCCTGCTGTTTGACCTAAAAGCAGAAGTTGATATTTATGGCTTCAGGAAATACCTCGCATAAAGGCAACAAGTCATACCTGCCCGCAAAGCCCTGTGCCACCTGCGGGCGGGAATTTTCCTGGCGTAAAAAATGGGAAAAGACCTGGGATACAGTTAAATATTGCAGCGATAAATGCAGGTCGGCCAAATAAATTATATTATAAAAGCCGCATATCATATAGCTATGCGGCTTTTCAATTATATTATCTAATTCTTTATTTTAGGATGGCCCTATCCTCCGCACTCAAATACTGCCTGGCAATCCGGTTCTCCGGCTTGGCATCAAACGCATAAAGTACTAATAAAAACACCCATTCGGCAGGCTTCATAAGCACATACACCGCATCGGCCACAAACTTGTTGTTAAAAATGCCGTAGTATTTGTGCACCACATCGCCCACTTTATCATAATTCTTCCTGATAACCTTATGCGCAAAGGGCAGCTTTTCGGCCACCAGCTCCTCAAACGCGTTAGAGATAAGCAGCTGCCTGTTGCACATAATATAATTTCCGTGGCGCATGCCCAGCCTTTGCGGCTTTACAATTTCCTTATGGCCATTGGCCGCCACGCTGCACAGGTAATGCCCGCCGCACTCCACATTATCGCACATGTAGTCGAGCTCGCTAAAGCCGTGCTTGTAGGTTTGCGTAAACGCCAGTATAAGCGAGTCAGGCTTTTGCCCAAAAAGCAGCAAAAAGGCCACCAGCACCGCCAGCAACGGCAGGCACAGCACCATAAACAACGGAAATTTAGCAAAAGCCGGCAGGTACAGTATTTTTACAGCCAGCTGCTCAAATTTGTTGCGGCGCATCATTTCGGCGGGGTTTATTTCGCGCATTAAAAACACATGGTTGCGCAGCAGCATGTTTATCAAAAATATAATGCCTGGCGTGTTGCCAAGCAGCCAATAAATGTGTTCCTCAGCATGGCAGGCCACGATGATATTAAACACAAAGCCGGCAAGCAACAGCGCGTTGGCACCTACTTCCACTAACGGCGAATATATAGTAGTTCGCCTTAGGCAGTAAAAATAAGCGCTGACATAGCACGCTATAAACACAACAATACTCAGCAGGTGCTCCGGCGCAAAAGCAGCGCTGTCACCACAACAATTGTTATTAGGGGCCATACTGATATAAAATATTGGGTACCCTACAAGTGCTACAAGGCTAAAAAACGCAAGGGCAAGGGTATGGGTGTAAAGGGTGCCACGTTTTAAAAATGTAACAAAGTCGGTCAGCCCCACAAGTGTGGGTATTGCAAATGAAGAAATGAGCAAAAAAGGTAAAAGTTCCATAGTAAGAAGATTTACCTCAAATATAGAATAAAAGTCAGATACTATTTAAAATTGCTTGCCGGCCGCACTTCCGGACCCCTTTCCTTTGCTTCGCCAGTTCGGCTAATGCCTCGTGTGGAGAGAGGTCGGTGGTTAGGTAATAAAGGTTGTCTACACAACTGCTTTACTTTGCGAGCTTTTGAGCCTACTTTGTGCATCTTCGCAAAAAAAATCCACGCAAATCAGCCTAATCCGCGCCCAATTCCTATCGGGGTCCGCGTTCCTCATTGCTAACAAAACGTTAATCGCTCTATATCCGCAAAACTTTTCTTATTTTTGAAAGCTGATAGCTTATGGAAGAAGAAAAGGTAATACTGGTAAACGAGCACGATGAGCCCATTGGGCTAATGGCTAAAATGGAGGCGCACCAAAAAGCCGTGCTGCACCGGGCATTCTCGGTTTTTGTGCTCAACTCAAAAAATGAGGTAATGCTGCAGCAGCGTGCGGCCCACAAATACCATTCGCCGCTGTTATGGACAAACACCACGTGCAGCCACCAGCGCGAGGGCGAAACCAATATCGCCGCCGGTACACGCCGCCTGCGTGAAGAGATGGGCTTTACCACAGAGCTTAAAGAGCTGTTTTCTTTTATCTACAAAGCGCCCTTTGACAACGGCCTTACAGAGCATGAGCTGGACCATGTTATGATAGGCTATTATAACGATGCCCCGGTGCTGAACCCCGATGAGGCCGAGAGCTGGAAGTGGATGTCTATTGAGGCTGTTAAGGCTGATATGCAGCAACACCCTGAATTATATACCGTATGGTTCAGGATTATATTTGATGAGTTTTACGAATACATAGAAAAACATAAAGTATAGTTTTCAGTCGCTAATAAAACCCTGAACGCTAAACCCTAAACCCCAAACCTATGAAGGTTACCGTTAGCCGTAGCGCCCATTTTAACGCCGCCCACCGCCTGCACCGCGCCGACTGGGATGATGCACGCAATACCGCCGTTTTTGGCAAATGCAGCAACCCAAACTATCATGGGCATAACTATGAGCTTATAGCAAGTGTTACCGGTGAAGTTGATCCCGAAACCGGCTATGTTATAGACCTTAAGATACTAAAAGATGTAATTGAAAATGAGGTGGAAACGCCTTTTGACCATAAAAACCTTAACCTTGACGTGCCCGATTTTGCCGGCCTTAACCCCACTGCCGAAAATATTGCCGTGGTAATATGGAACCGCATGCGCCCGCACATTGATGCCGCAATGCAACTTGAGGTAACGCTCTATGAAACGCCAAGAAATTTTGTAACCTATAACGGAAATTAAATCAACCAAAGAAAGAAAGATATGAGCACACTTAATTACCCCCTTGTTTTTGAACCCATACTGCAGGACAGGATTTGGGGAGGCACTAAGCTAAAGACCGATCTCGGTAAAAACATACCCACCCAAACCACCGGCGAAAGCTGGGAGCTTAGCGCCGTAGAAGGCAACGTGAGTGTAGTTAAAAATGGCCCGCTTGCCGGCAAGCCCCTTACAGATTTGCTTGAAAGCAACCCCGATGATGTGCTGGGCACTGCCGTGCACAAGCGTTTTGGCAAGCAGTTTCCGCTATTGTTTAAGTTTCTTGACGCGCGCGAAGACCTTTCAATACAGGTGCACCCTAATGATGAGCTGGCTAAAAAGCGCCACAATTCTTTCGGCAAGACAGAGATGTGGTATGTAATGCAGGCCGATGAAGGCTCGCGCATTATTGTGGGCTTTAACCACAAAAGCAGCGCCGAAGAATACCTTGAAAAATTAGAGAGCAAACAGCTTATTGACATACTTAACCAGGTGCCGGCTAAAAAAGGCGACGTATATTTTTTAGAGACAGGCACCATACACGCCATAGGCGCGGGCATTGTTATTGCCGAAATACAGCAAACCAGCGATATTACCTACCGCATTTATGACTGGGACAGGGTAGATGCTAATGGTAACGGCCGCCAGCTGCATGTGCAGGAAGCGCTTGATGCCATGAACTATAACACTACTGATACCCAAAAACAATACGGTACAGAAGAGAATAAGAGCAATTCCATGGTAGACTGCCCTTACTTCACTACTAACTTTTTACCGCTTAATGGTACGGCCGATGTAGCTAAAAATGGTGAGAGCTTTACCGTGTATATATGTACAGAAGGCGAATATACGGTTGAAATTGCAGGCGAAAGCCATGCCTTTAAAAAGGGCGATACGGTACTGGTACCGGCTGCTGTAGCTAATTTTAGCCTGTCAGGAAATGCCACATTGTTAGAAATATACATTTCTTAACAACTTTGTGCTTTATAAATGCTAATTTTGCACCCATAATTTAAAGACATATAAAAATGGCAAACGTTAGAAACCTTAAAAAAGATATCAATTTTGTAATTGGCGATATAATCGAAGCAGTGTACATCAATACCCTTGCAGCAGGCGGAAAAGCTTCTGAAGCGGGCGATGCTATTATAGATGAGGCTATTGCAACTTTTGACTCTCTTATTAAAGAAGTGAACGCTAAAAAAGTGGAGAACAAAAAGGCGCACTTTAAAGCTATCAACCAAAAACTGGAAGAATCTGCCGGTCAGCTTGTTGCAAAAATCAACGCGCTGTAAGCAAAAAATAGTACGAAAAAGTGCAAATTTAGTTTTGGAAATTTAAAATACACTATTATATTTGCACCCGTATTGAGATGCCGGTGTAGCTCAGTTGGCTAGAGCAGCTGATTTGTAATCAGCAGGTCGTGGGTTCGAGTCCCTCTATCGGCTCAATAAAAAAACCGCTTCAGGAAACTGAGGCGGTTTTGTTTTTTATAGCCATACTAAGTTGAAATATCAATAGTCAAACCACCGAATAATTCAACAATCGAATATTCGTACAGACTATTCAACCTTTACATATTCATCCGTTCGGCCCACTTTGCCGTTTCCTTCAAATTCAGATGAGATAAAAAGCGTATTGCCCTTAATGCTGTATTCCAGTTTGCCTTTCTGCATGCTCTTGCCGTTAAAAAACACCTCTACCTCAATTTTATCCTTTCCGCCTTCTTTCACGGTACGGTAGGTCATTTTTATATTTTTGGCTTTTTTACCTTCGGCGTCGTGTGTGTCGGCCATAATAAGCGTACCGTCGGCCTTAAATTCCAGGCTTACATGGTCCAGGTTTTTGTCCTGCCATTTTCCGGTAATGTTTTGTGCCAGCGCCCCCAGCGGAAGCAGCAGCAATAAAAGTAATAATTTTTTCATATCTTATATTTTAATTTAAAGAATTTCCCATAGTATCAAACACCCTGCAGGGCGTTTGTACGCCTGTATGCTTATTGCCCCACGTATCATATTTAAAGTTCAGCAGCGTTTCACCTTGCATTGTATACAGTAGCACACGGTCATCGGGCAATAAAACCCAGGTACTATAGCCGCTGTCTCCTGTTCTTATTTCAAAAGTTATGCCCTTTTTTATAAAGCCTTCCTCCAGACGCAGGTTGCAGCTGCAATACCTGTTTACAGAATATTTAATATCGCTGGCCAGATATTCTTTTGCAGCAGGATATTTTTCTGCAAACGCCGTTTTTTTGGCTACATACTTATCGTGCTTTGCCCATAGCTTAGGGTTTTTATTTATTCGGTCTATGTCATAGCCTGTTATGGCCGTATTGTTATAATAATTTATGTACAGCTGCGTATTGGGGTCGGTTTTAAGATAGTCGCTAATAAAGGTAATGTTTTGTATGCGGCTTACAAGCTGTTCATAATCCGCCTTTATAGAATCGGGCGTATACAATTTATCTTTTTTGGCAGAAGCATAAAAGTTAAGGTGCACGTTAGGCAGCATTTTATTATTATGCAGGGTAATGATATACTGGTCTTTTATGGTGCGGTCATTACGCCGGGCTTTTTCTATTTCAAAAACCTGTTTCAGGTCATCCATATCTGCACTAAACGTCTCTGCTGCCAGCGCGTTAAGTTTTTGGCTATTTTGTTTGATGATGCCTTTCGCCAAACTTTTGGTAAGTTCCGTTCCGGAAGGGTTGTTGATTTTATGGCCTAATAAAACTGCCAGCTTTTTAAGCGCGGGATTATAATTTTCAGTACCGGTAACCGTGTCAACCCACGGCAGCGCATAACCGGAATGCGACAGGTTGCTGGTTGCAGCATGCCTAAGCTGCCGGTTGCTGTATGTCTTTACCACAAATTGTGTTTTGTAGCGGTAGCCGTCTATGCCCGTAATAAAATCAAAACCGGTATATAGCTGCTCTTCATATAAGGACTTGTAATTGCTGATATCATTCAATATAGGCAATATAAAGCGGCGCTGTGCCGGTGTCCATTTAAACGATTTGTCCAGTAGCTTTTCAGGGCTGTTTTTAATTTTAAGGGTATCAAGGCCTGAATGCTTAAAATGCGCGTCAAAATCCATAGGGTTGTCCAGGGCAGCCATAAATGCTGCCACCCCCTTAGGCGATGCATCTAATTTTTTAGCATTGATATAAAAATTACCCTTAACGTTATTAAGCACAATGCTGTCTGTACTGTACAGGTATTCCTTACCGTTAAAAGGCACCGCATAAGTATTGATGATGATGCTCATCTTATCGGGCAGTGCCTGCGCCTGCAGGCCCATAGTACAAAACAACAGCAGTAGGTGTACTTTTTTCAGCATTAGTCCATCCTTATATATTCGTCCATTTTATCGCTTACCGTTTCAATACCATTGGTTTCAATAAGGCTGGGCAGGTACAGCTTACCATTTTTTAACGCATAACCATTCACCCTTTTTTCAACCGATCTGCCATCAAACAGCATATCGATTTCCATTTTATCCAGGCCGTCTTCCTTAAAAAGGCGGTATTTCAGTTCAAGGTTGCGCAACACCGGTTCGCCCGGATTACGCAGGCTTATAAGTGTAAGTGTACTATCGGCCTTAAACTCAACGGCAATATCCTGTTCGTTTTGTTTTTTCCACTTGCCGGTAATACCCTGGGCTAAGCCAAGTATAGGCAATAACAATAACACTAACAATATCTTCTTCATAATCAGTTTATTATTTTTGGCTTAGATCCGTCTGACGGATATTCCACATGTATATCTTTTTTGTAAGTATAGCCGGCCCACACATAATGCTCTGTGTTGTACTTTTTAGTCAGCGCCTGGCTCAGCGTAAAAAGGCCGTTAAAAGTATATACCATATAAGGGCTGTATACGCCGGTTGTTTTGGTGTCCATTTGGGGCTCTTTGCGGCATAGCAATTCGGCGTGGCCATCATTATCAAGGTCGGTAAACGTTACAGGGTCTTCTACCCGGTAATGGTGCAAAAATTCCATTTTATTGCCGTTAACCAGTATTATGGCATATTCTTCCGGCCCTGAGCCATATGGAAAGCCAAATAGCAATATAATAGACCTGTCTGCCTCTTTATGCACAAATACCCGGTTAGAGGTAACAGCATTTTTATTACCGGCTAAAAAGCCACGGGCTATTTTATCCCACGCATCATTTGCGGTAAAGGTGTTGCGTCCGTTTCCGCCTAACGTTATAGTTATCTTAGTAAACTGCCCTTTTACCTGTGCTTCCGCAGGCACATTTTTATGTAAGGTGTCCGGCGCGTTGTCTGCACCTGCCGTTTTTATCGTGCTGCGGTATCCTCCGGCAGGGGGCAGGTATATTTGCAAGGTGTCGGGCACGTTATCAGCGTTCAGGTCGGTTATTATGGTTTCCAACGGAGCGTAGGCGCTGTTTTGCCCATCTGTCTGAGCCAGGCAGCAGGAGGTAATGAAAAGCAGCAGGATGAGGTAGTTTGCTTTCATGGTTTTTAGTATTTAAGTGCCATTTCGTTTACGTCTTCAAATACAGGATACCAGCCCTTGCCTTTATAATCAGTGGGGGCGGGGCTGCTTATTTCAAACAGCGGCGTAAAACTGCGCACCTGTACTGTGCGCTTTCTATAACCCAGTGCCCCAATGTCCTTCATTTGATAGGCTATTACGGCAGGGGTATGCCTGTTTTTATATACTATCTCCTGGGTGTGCCACACGCTTAAGCTAAACACGATATTCAAAGGGTTTAATGCTAGGCAATACATGAATATGGCAAAGGGCAGCACAGTATAAAGCTTATTTTTAAGTGCGAATACATTCCAGAGCAGGAGCAGTACTGAGCCGAGTATGAATACGGTATATACAGCCGTTTTAAGTGGCTGCCACTTTATTTCGACGGCAGAGTAAGCATCCATAAAAAACAGGGCTGTAACAAGCGCATAAAGCACATTTAAACCTATTGTAACTTTGTAGACGTGCTTTGGTGCCATAACGGAGGAAGTTTGCCTTAAATGTAATAAAAAAGCCGGAAACTTAGTTTCCGGCTTTCAATTTTTTAATGATGCCTATGGTGGCGTTTATGAGCAGCAGGAACTGCACCAGCATAAAAGCTACTATCAATAGCGTACGTACTACATCTACATCAGTATACCAGGGAATATCAAAAAGTGTGGCCCTGAAATAATTTTTCAGCAGTGGCAGTATAATCCAGGCCGCTATAAAAACCATCATACTGCCGGCCGTATGCAACTTGGTAAGCTTTTTAAACAATGGCACCCCTGTGGCATACAGCCCCGTGTATAGTAAGCCAATAATCAGCAGTACCGTCGTGTTAAACAGCGACACATGCAGCCCCGAGGCAACATAATAGGTATCGCCAATATTCAGCACACAGGTGTCTTCTGTAATAACATACTGCAACAATCCCTTAACCATAACTACCAGGGCAAATGCCCAAAAATAGTAGTCTGCCCGGTGCTTAAAGGTTACTTTCATAAAAAAATTATTTTGTGGGTGCGGGCGGTTCGGGCGCGGCAGGCGCCGGGTCGTTTACTTTTTTATACGCTATAAGCTTTGTAAGCTGTTTGCCATAAAGAGAGTTTTTAACCTTAGGAGATAGTTTTTTATCTATCATATACAGGTACTTAAGGTTAATTTTGCGTATTTCATTTACGGCCAGGTAGGCGGCAATGTCATGGTCGGCATGGTTAATGGCAAAATTTGCCGTAGCAAGGTAAAGCCTTACTTCATTGCGGTCTTTTGCTTTTAATATACTATCCCGGCGCACCTCGTTTTTAGCTATTTGTGCCTCTACGTCCCTTTTTTCGAGCTCAAGGTTGGTTTCACTTATGCGTTTTTTTTGCTTAAGGTACTCCTCATACAGCTTTTGGTTTTCGCCGGCAGTAATTTTTGCATTGGCATAAAAGCCTTCAAGCCTGGTATCTATTTTTATGTTACCGGGTTCGGCAAAAAACGGAAGGTTGTCATCCATAGAGTTACTGCTTCCCCTGTCTATTACCAAATAAAGCATTTGTGGCGAATCCAGCTTAACATGGCTTTCAAACGCCGAGTTACCGTCTATAGCAATCGTATCCATTATAATGGCTGTGGTATCCTGCACGCGGGTTAAAAAAAGGCGCCCTTTTTTAAATCCTTTTACATTGCCGGTAATGTGTACATTTGTGCCTGTGGGGGCTTTATCTTCATTTTTGCCGCACGAAGCCAGCAGCAGCATTGCCATAAGGGCAAGTAAAGTTCTTTTCATTATAACGTTTTTCTTAAAATCGGTGCAAAGTAATAAAAATAAAGCATTAAATGCTATTCAAACTTTTTGTAGTTTTTGCCCCAGTAGTCCATAAAATAATCACTGTCGTCATTATATTTTAGGGGCACGCTTTTTAGTCGCGCTGTTAATTTTTCTTTTTTACCCTGAATATCATAAATAAAAACGCCGGTTTCATAATCTTCTTTATGGCAGGTAACAATATAAATACGGGCTGTGGCAACCGCTTTAAAATTTTTTATGTAAAAAAGCTCGCTGCCCCACATGCCGCCGGCGCATCCCATTTTATGGTCGCTGTAATAATATCCGGTACCGTCTAATTTTTCAGGAGAAGGAAAGTCAGTAAAACCCTCAACGTTTTTAAAGCGTTTATTTTTTGGGTCATACATAACCAGCTCGCTTATACCCCCACATTCGACAGTTGGTGCAGCCTTATTTCGGGTGTGCCATCGCCGTCAAAATCTTCAAACTCAAAACCGTTCGATGCCTTATTGCCATGCCTGTAAATAGTATCACCCTTGTAAAGTATGCGCAAATTGAGCGTGCTTTTACTATTCGGATGACCCTGCATTACAGTATACATTTTTTTGGCTATGGTAACTGAATCTATAAAATATAACGGAAAGTCTCTGCCTGGATGAGATGTTGGCGCAATAACCGAATCGCCGGTAACTGCCTCCAATGGAGCCGGGGCATAAATAGTTGGGGTAGCATCTTTCTGGCAACTGCCAATGCAACAGAGAAGAAAAGCAATAACGAGGAATTTCATGTAAGTTGTTTTTTGCTAACTACAAAATACCATGTATTATTGCACCCGCCCTAAAGCAGCAGGGAGGCTTATTCTTACACCTATAACTTTAAACCTGAAACCGCTTTAGCGAATGAGCGCAAAGTGCCCCTTAACCTCGCGGCCATCTTCAAGCGTAATAACAAACCAGTAGTCGTCAGCGGGCAGCCTTTTGCCGTTATACGTGCCATCCCATCCCACAGAATTACTTTTGAAATAGGTTATGAATTTACCGTACCGGTCAAAAATGCTTACGCGGATGCCCGGGCGGCGCTCCATAAACGGAATGCGCCAGGTATCATGCGTACCGTCTTCGTTAGGGGTAAAGTACTTAAGGTAATCCAGCAGAAAGGCATTTTTAATAAGTACCGGCCCGCAGCCGTTTATATCGCGTATATAGATAATATATTCACCTGTACCCAGGCTGCTGAATGTAGCGCCAGGCTGGTAGTTTATGCCGTCAAGCGAATATTCATAGGTACCGGTGCCCTGCGGTATAATAGTTACAGAGTTAGCCCCTCCCATAAAGTCGTTCACCAGTATATCAGCATTGGTAGGCCGTCCGGATGGTGCTACAACAAAGGTTTTGCTGCCTTCGCAGCCATAAATATTAGTAACGGTAACTGTATAAGTACCCGGCTCAGATACAGCTATTGATTGTGTAGCTGCCGGTGGTGTGGTATCCCAAAGGTATGATGTATAGCCCGTGCCCGCATCCAGTGTTACATCGGTTTCATCTGCACATAGTATTACGCTTTCATCGGCAAGCGCTGCGCCAAAAGAGTGCACAATTAATTGAACAGGCACAATATCAAGGCAGCCGGCAGGGTTGCTAAGGCCTGCATAAATAGTCTGGGTGCCCGCAGCCGTATTGGTGTAGAGCATACCTACCGGAGATGCCAGCGCAAGCGCATCTTCATAACTTTCATAAAAAATAACCGATGTACCCGCAGGGGCAGGGGCAAGCAGGGCATCTTCCACGCCGTTAAGGTCAAATTCAAAAAAGCCGTCATCCATACCATCAGTATCGCATTCCTCTATCGGATCCGGCGCTGTGGCGGTATATGTGGGTGTACTGAGCGTAACTGCTGCAATGCCCTGGCAGCCGTAGTCATTTTGTACACGTGCATAAATAACCTGGTTTGGCACTGTGTTATAAAAAACATCATCAATGCCCATGGGCAGAGGGTTTACCGCGTTGTTAGCGTCGGCCGCGGTATTGTAAAAGGCCAGTGTTGTATAGCCCTGCAGGTTGCCCACAAGCTCAAGCCCTATGCGGGCCAAATAGTAATCTGTTAGTCCGTCGCTGTCCTGATCGCACTGCTTGGTGGTAAAAGGAGGCAGGCTAATGGGGGCGGCATACTCCAGCACCACCTCGCCCCGGCTACTGCATGTGGGCGAAAATATAACATCTACACTATAAGTGCCGGCCGCGTGTGCGGTATAAGTAGCATTTGTTTCACCGCTAAGGGCTGTACCGTTCTTAAACCACTGGTAGCCGGTGGCAGCCGCCGTATTAGCGTCAAGCGTAAAGTTCTGGCCGTTGCAAAGGGGGTTATTATTGGCAAAAAGGCGGTCGGGACCCAAATCAGTCACCATATCAAAACTGCCACCGCCTATAAATATGGCCGAGTCATAGCGGTAATTGCCCTCATCGGCAATCACCAGCTTAATGTGGTAGGTAACGCCGGGTGTTACATTAGCTGTGGCGGTAAGCACATCTGTTTGCCCGTTAAAGTTGGTAGGGTGGGCGCTGCCGTTAAAAGCGCCAAAGTATTGTGGATTTTGAGCTGGGCAGCCACCAGCCCCGGCTATTTGAGGGTGTACAGATGTTACCTTTACAGGTGTATTTGTGCCGGGTATTACCGCAAGGTTTTGGTAAGGGCCTGTAGTACCGGCCTCGCGAAGCAAAAATGCGAACCCATCGCTGTAGTTGCACGGGGCATTATCATGATATTCTTCACTGCTCAGCATATAGTCAAAACTGATTTTATTGCCCACAGGCACAAAATCAAACTCCAGCACCGTAGCGTTTATGGAGTTATTTATATTAAGGGCGCTTTCAAGGTCTGCATCGCCATTCCAGCCTATGCCGTTGCCGTCATCAAGTAACGATGTGTTAGGGCCTTCGGCCATAACCGCCCTGCCGGTACTTAGTACAATACCATCCTGAAACGGAAACGTTGTGCCCGCACCTGAAAAATACCCATAGGTTTGCCCGCTGTTATATGCCCCACCGGATACCGAAACATTACTGACAATAGCGCAATCGCTGTTTATAAGTACATCTTCTACAAGGCTTTGGGGGGTATAGGTGTCATCTACATTAATATACTGTGCTGTAGCGGTTACACTTACAAGCAAAAAGAAACACAATAGCGGGGCAAATAAACATTTATTCATAGAGGCTGCAAAGATATTTACAAATCCTTCTTTTTCAAAATACTATGCAAGTTTAACATTATGGTAATATATGGCCTGCAAAGCGCACTTTATATCCCATCTTGCTTACGTTTATAAGTTATTAGGGCAGATTATGTGCCCCGCTATCAGTTCAGGGAGTTTTACAAATCCCTCTTTTTCAAAATTCTATAAGACATCAGCATAAAAAATGCAGTCCAGAATAATGATATAGCCGCATGGTACCAGTGCATGTAGTAATCTTTGTTAAACATGGGGTTGTTTTCGTCTATTTGCGTACCCAGCGCTTTTATGGCATGAAAGCGTGTAATAGGCTCTACTAGCAGGTTGCTGAACGACTCTAAAGGAAAGAAGCCCATAACCGTATCAATGCCTGCGCTGGCCGGCTGCTGATAAAAGAATGTAGTCCATATAATGCCCTTAAGGATTTGCTCTATGATAAACCACAGGAAAATAAAGCCCAGTGCAAAGGCAGAGCGCTTTATAAGTATGCCTGTAAAAAGGCAGAATGCAAAAAAGCCCAGCAGGTTAAGGAAATAGCCCAGCAAAAAGCTCATATCCGAAAAAACAATAGAAAGCTCAGTATAAGCCGAGAAGCTATAGCCCAGTATAAGCGTCATTAAAAATATAAAAGCTGTTGAGCCAAGGGCAAATAACACAACGGTGTATATTTTAGATTTTACAAACTCTTCTTTACTAAGTCCGTCTATAAGGTTTTGCTTTAAGGTGCCATAGCTGTACTCATTTGCCATCATGCTCACAATAATCACCGCCAGGAACAGTTTAAGCCAAATGGCCACAAAGCTGTTAAAATGCCATATGTAAGGAAAATTAAAGATACCCTGGTCTGCCAGCTTAAAATGCAGCCCTAAAAAATCTACTTCAATAGAAGCTATAAGTGCTATAAAGGAGAGTATTACAAAATAAGAAATGATAAGAACGCGACTGGCCTTATTTTGCCATATTTTTTGAAGTTCTATACTAAGTAATCGTTTCATGGTAAGGTTAGTTTTGCGGTTGGTTTGAAGTTAATTGAAGAAATTGCTCTTCCAGGCTGTGGGTGCGCTTAACAAGGTGGCTAAGTGCTATACCCTGGCCAAACAGGTAGCTGTTAAGCTCTGCCGGTTCCAGCGGGGCAGTAGGGTAGGCAATAAGGCGGCCTTCGTGCTCTTCTATAGTGCCTATGGCAGGGTTTAGTGCCAGGGCGCTTTTTAGCTTTGCGTTATCCTGTGCCTGTACTTCAAAAAAGCCGTCGCTGCTAATCATTCCGGTTACTGTGCCGGTATATAAAACCACACCTTTGCGCAGCACAACCACATGGCTGCACACTTTTTCTACTTCGTCTAACAGGTGAGAGGCTAAGAGTATGGTGGTGCCTGTAGCGGCTATTTCTCTTATAATATCCCTTATCTGGCGTATGCCCTGCGGGTCAAGCCCATTGGTAGGCTCATCCAGTATAAGTATTTCGGGATCATTCAGCAGGGCGCTGGCAATGGCAAGGCGCTGTTTCATACCCAGCGAAAAGGTGCGGAACTTGCTGTCCTTTCTTTCCCAAAGCCCCACAAGGGTAAGCTTTTCTTCAATTTTTTCAATTGCCGAACCTTTTATTTTGCATACCAGCTTAAGGTTGTCATAAGCCGTCATGTACGGGTAAAAGTTGGGGCGCTCTATAATGGCACCTACTTTTTTAAGGGCTTCATGCGTTTCGGCTTTACCGCCAAACCAGCTGTAACTGCCGCTGGTGCGGTTTACCACATTAAGCACAATGCCCAGCGTGGTGCTCTTGCCGCTGCCGTTAGGGCCTAAAATGCCATATACGTTGCCCTTTTTTATTTCAAATGAAACGTTGTTAACAGCGTGCACTTTGCCATACTTTTTGTGCAGGCCGCTGATGGTAAGGATGGTTTCCACAATAATTGTTGTATTGGTTTATAGCGGTTAGACGATAACAATATAGTTTTGTTACCAAGAATGTTAAAAAGTTTAAAGTTCAGGCTTCAGGGTTTCGGAACTTTGAACTTTACCCCGGAACTTTCAACTAATAATAAGGCACCACATCGGGCTTGCCCACCTGAAAATCAGGTAAGATAAAATCGTTGTTTTGCACAGAATTTGCCTTGATTATGTTGTAGCCGTTATCGGGTATGCTTGGGTAGTAAGCAAATGATAGCTGAAAGCTGTTAAAAACAAGATAATCATTGTAGAACAGCACACCAAGCCCAACTTTTGAATACAGTTTGCTTTGATACAGGTTATGGGTTTCATCGCCTATAACTCCCAGCGTGAGGTTAATAAACGGGTTTAGGCGGAAACCCATTATATTCCAGGGCGAATATGTTTGTGTCTGCAGGTTGATAACGGCCTTTTTTGTGCCCACAAGTGTGCGGCTCTCAAAACCGGGTATACCGGTAGCACCGTTTATATTGAGCTGGTCAGTATAAATAGGCATACGGTTATCGCCCATTACTATTACCGGATTTATAAAATGGCGGTAGCGCCACCTGCCCAGGGTTTTAATATTGGTAAAGTACAGCCCCTCAATCCGAAGGGTAGTTTGGTCGGTGCGGTCTTTATAATAAAAGCTCCCCACTTGTATATTGGCGCTAAAATAACCCCATTTATAGTAGTTACCCCATGCATAACGTGCGCCCACATACAGCCGGTCTTCGCCGTTTTTGCTTTGCACGCCCCCCGTTACAGAATACACTTTTCCTATGGGTATATCTTCTACTATATCATAATTGAACAAAAATTTATCCTGTACAAATTTTCGCGATGTTAAACCCACACTGGCCATATAAAAATGCTCGTTGCTGTAAAAGCCTATAGAATCATACTCAAAACCGGGCCTGTCTTTATATATGCGCTTAAAATACCTGGCCGTGGTTACCAGCCGTGTGGTTCGCTCTTCTTCTGTTGTGCCTTTATATATCTTAAAGGCATAGCCGCCCCATACATCCTGTGCGTTGCTCCTAAAGTTTTGAAAGTTCCATTGCTGCTGGGCATTTGGAAGGGTATCGCGCTCAAACCGCGATTCATAATAAGCGCCACCGGCCCACTGTGTAAAGGCCGAGAAAAATTTACGCTCAAAGCCCACGCTTTTAAGCGAATTATAAGCTTCCCAAATCTGGTAGTTTACCTGGGCATTAATATAGGTATTGAGTATGTTAGGCACGGTATATCGTGCCAGGTAGCTGGTTTCTCCGGTGTTAAAACGCTTGTCAAAATCGTTCTCAAACTGGTGGCCCAGGCCTAAAAAATTCTTTTCAAGCAGTTTAACTGAGGTGCCTGAACCTGATGCCGACCCACTGGGTATAAGACTCCAAGAGTCGAGCACCCGTATATACAGGTCTACAGAGTCTCGGCTTGTTTCTACGCTTACCGGCCGTATATTAACCCGGCGGATATAGCGCTGCGATCGTATCAAACGCTCAGAATCGAGCACCAGCAATGAATCCAGTGGCTGCCCCCGCCTAAACAGCAACAGGTTGCGTATGGTCATTTCCTTTGTTTTAAGGTGTATGCTATTGCCGGTGCGCTGCAGCCAGTTGCCCGGGGTTTGTGCGGTATCGGTAACACTATAGCCAAAAGGGTCCAGCGTTTCTATAACAACCTTGCGCACAATTTTACCGGTATGCGCCTTATAGGTAACACGCATTTCCGCCGATTTTTTCTCTACCTGTTTCCGTTTGTTTGTGGGTTCTTTTACTTTGACCGGCCTAAATACAAGTTTGTGCAAAAACTTGGTAAAGCGCCTGCGCTTGCTATAGTCTTCCAGCTTTTTGTACATCTGGTCGTGCTTAAGCTTTACGCTATCGGGCACCTGCGCCTTTAAAGTATCCTGCGCGTGCATGGGGGCTACGACAAAAAATGCCAGCAGTATTAACAGCCTGTAGTAAAATGCCATGGCAGTGTCTCCCTCTTTAAATTTGTCTGAAAATTAGGAAATAATAGTTTAACAAAAGCTTAAAGTTAACCGCTGCATGATGTTTTACCATAGTTTTAACAACAAAAAAGAGGCACAAGGGCCTCTTTTGTATATTTGTAACAGCTTATTAGCTTTTTTGTTCCTTATTAAAATATACAAGGTAGTAGTACATTTGCTTTTCCTCGTCCCAGCCTTTTTCTACAAACTTCTCGGCACTTTCCGGGTTAACAAAGTCCAGCTTTATCTGTATGTTGGTGTCCAGGTTAATCACGTTCTTTATTTTCCTTCGGGCATCGGTAACGGCCGCGTTGGCAATAGGAAACGTGGTAACGTCCTCAATACTATACTTGGGAGCCTTTTCAACCTTATAATTCTTAAATTCCGGAATAAGGTCCGGATTATCAAGCACTTCATTTAAAAACGCGGTTTCTTCAAACTCGTCGTTCTTGGCAAAGTAGTTAACAGAGCGGTTCATAAACATAACCTCCTCTTTTTTGTCTTCTGCCGGAAGCACTACATCTTTAGCAAAATCCTGTACAAACTTCATGTACTTTTTGGTCATAAAGTTCTCATCCTGAAATGCGTCTACACTTAAAAAGTGTTCCAGCCAGTAGCGCGCATCATACCGGTTATGGTCTATAGTAAGTATTTTGTAGCCGTCTTCTTTTTTATAGTTAAAGATAATACATCCCTTATCAAGCTTGTTTAGGTTGATGCCCTGCTGAAGCATAATTTCCAGGTTACTGCCCTTTTCTTCAAACTGCAAAAAATCGGTCTTGATTTCGCTCTTAAATATGGCTACCGCATCTACGGGGTTGTTATCTATAGTAAGGTTTGTTAAGTAAGCCACATACACCTCGCCGTTTTTAATGTGCGGGTGGTTAGACTGCTCAAAAAGGTGCTTGGTTATTTTTTTAGAAACCTCATGCGCGCTGCCGGGATTAGTAAAAATCTCTGTAGCATAATTGTACATGTCATGGTAGTCTAAATGCACATCATGGGCAAACTGAAAGTAGTTTTCTTCTTTATCCCTAAAAGGCTTAAAGAAATACTCCTTAAGCAGCGGCAATATCTCATCGCTTATGCTGTATGGTGTTTCTGATATAAAAATGGCCTCGTTACGGCTCTTGTTGCCCACACGGTGCACCGATAGGTTTTCAATTTGTGTGTTAAAGAGATTTATCATTTGTTTTTAAGATGCTAAGGTGCTGAGGTACTTAGGCGCTTACATGCCAGAGAGATATCAGTTTCTTAATTTTATTTTATTACTGAAAGATACCAGCATTATTTCTAATTCCCGGCTATCATTTATAAGGTTATTAAATATTTCTTGGCTGATATAATCTATATTATAGGCTATTTCAATTTGTGTTTGCAGTTCAAATAATGAACCTGTGGCAATATTCAGGAAACGTAAAAGTTCAGCATTTGAATTTCGACCATACCCTTCGGCAATATTACTGGGAATCGACACACTGCATCGCCTTATCCGAGAGGTTAAACCGAAATCTCCTCTTTTGGAAAACCTTTTGTAGCAGCGTAAATTTTAGTAACAAGCCCCATTGACTTTTGCCAAATAAGAAGGTTCCTGAAGTTGCTCATTGTAAGGATTTAAAATTGAATGGATGTGCTCTTATTAGAGTAATGAGTGGAAACCTAAGGCCCTTAGAACCTCAGATCCTCAGGAACTTTCTTAATTCCACCTATGGTCATCCATCCCAAAGTCCTCAATGTTGTCATCATTAAACATATCCAGGTCTTCTTCGTCATAATCATCATCAAACTCGCCATACAGGTCGTCAGCACTGCCATCGGCACCAAAGGCGTGCTCCGGAGCATTAGCCGGCATTTCGCCGTGGCTAAACAACAGGTCAGGATAACTCACCCCGCTTTCAGGTTCTTCAATAGCGGCAAGCTCTACAAAAAATGTCCACATGTTTAAAAAATCATACACATAAATAATCTTGTTGTCTTCCCTGTTCAGCAGGTCGCCCAGCACATAATCTGCCATGGTTTTCATTTCGCCCGGAATGTCACCCGTATCAAAAAGCGGAATTTCGGCGCCCTGTGTCCATTCATCATCGCATGTAAAAAAAGAACCCGGCTCAAGCCCGTCAAAACCAAAGGCGTTAACAAGCGCATTATGCAGGTCTTCAAGCGTATCATCCTCAAGTATAGCGATATCCCTAAAAATATCTTCCTCGGCATCCAGTATAGCCCTAAATTTATAAACCATAATAATTGTTTTTGATAACCCAAAGGTAAAGCATATTTCTGAGTTACAGGTTTTGGAAAATTAGAAAATTTGGGTATGGTACCGCCTCTAAATATAAAACCCATGGCGCTGCCATGGGTTTTATATTGCGTATCTTTATTGTGCATTGGCTAATAACTAATATCTGCCACCTGCTATCTATTTACTGCACACCGGTTACTCATTGCTATATCTTGACGGTCCACCCAAAAGTGTCTTCGGCCAGTTTGTACTGAATATTAGTAAGCTTTTCCTTAATTTCTAAAGACAGCGGGTTTTCCTGCTTTGGCAGCTCGTAATATATATCCTGATAGCTAAAGCCCACAATGGGGTTTACCACTGCTGCCGTACCCGCACCAAAAATTTCCTGTAGCGATCCGTCTTTAGCGGCATTTACAAGCTCTTCTACAAGAACCGGGCGTACCTCTACATTGATGTTTTCACGCTCCGCAAGCTCCAGTATACTCTTGCGCGTAACGCCGTCAAGTATGCGCTCGCTTGTAGGTGCTGTATATAAGGTATTGTTTATTTTAAAGAACACGTTCATGGTACCGGCTTCTTCAAGCTTGGTGTGTGTGGCATCATCGGTCCATATTACCTGCTGGTAACCCTGCTGGTTAGCCAGGCGGGTAGGATAAAATTGCGCCGAATAATTTCCGGCGGCCTTTGCAGCGCCTATTCCTCCATTAGCAGCGCGGCTGTAATGCTCTGCAATAAGTACCTTAACTTCTCCCTGGTAGTAAGACCTTGCAGGGCTAAGGATAATCATAAAACGATACTGCGCGCTGGGAGCGGCAATAACGCCGTGGCCGGTAGCTATCATAAAAGGGCGCAGGTATAAAGAATTGCCTTTGCCTTTTTTAACCCATTCTTTGTCAATAGTAATCAATTGCTTAAGGCCTTCTATAAAAACATCTTCCGGCACTTCGGGCATGGCAAGCCTGGTGGCCGATTTGTTAAATCGTATAAAGTTTTCATCGGGCCTAAACAGCCAGATCTCATCCTGCTCATCCTTATAAGCCTTCATTCCTTCAAAAATAGCCTGGCCATAATGAAACACCCTCGATGACGGATCCATAGGTATGGGGCCATAAGGGCATATAACAGGTGTTCCCCATGCGCCATCCTTGTAGTCGCAGTATAGCATATGGTCTGTAAAAACATTGCCAAAGGGCAGGTTTTCAAAATCAACAGATGCTATTTTAGAAGCGGTGGCTTTTTGAATTTCAAAGGCCTGTGTTTTGTTTTCGCTCATCAGGATCGAATAGGTATTAAGTTAGTCGTGTTACCGCAAATTTACTAAAAAAACATCGTAAAGGGTTTTTTATGGATAAAATGTACCACCGCAAAAATTAACATACTGAAATAAAGTGGTATAAATAACGTTGTTACGTTGCGTTAAATAAAGTTTCTGCATAAATTTGTCACATAAAATTTAATTTTCGTTACAAAATGAAAAAGTCAATACTGCTTTGTGCTGCGCTGCTTGCACTTGCCTCATGTAAAAAGAACGAGACTGAAGTTAAATCAGAAAATACGGTCATAGAGGGTAAAGATACCGTGCATCACATAAATACCGATACCGTATCTTCCGCTATCGAAGTTGTTGCGCCACAGGAAGCTGTTGCCGCAAAAGAAGTTGCCGAACCAAAAGTTATATCTGAGCCTGTTACCGATAAAATAGTAGAAGAATATGCTTCTTTTGGCGATAAGATAACCACTGCTAAAGCCCTGACAAGGGAGGAGATGCTTAAAAAATACAATGCGCTTAAAGCCGGCGATACAATTAATGTAAAGTTTGCAACTGAAATTAAGGACGTATGCTCAAAAAAAGGCTGCTGGATGAACCTTGCCCTGCCTAACGGAAAAGAAGCGTTTGTTAAGTTTAAAGACTATGCGTTTTTTGTACCCCTTAATGCCTCCGGGCAGGAAGCCGTTGTAAGCGGTAAGGCATTTGTAAGTGAGGTTAGTGTGGCACAGCTTAGGCATTATGCTAAAGACGGCGGCAAAAGCGAAGCGGAGATTGCAAAAATTACCGAGCCTGAAACTACCTACGGATTTTTAGCCGACGGCGTACTGATAAGCAAATAATGAAGAATTTTTATATAATAATGGCAGCGGCAACGCTGCTTTTTGCTTCCTGCAATAAAAAAGAGGAAATAGTAAAGGCACCGCCAAAAGCCGTGGCAAAAGATTCTGCTGCATCGTGTGCCAAGCCCGATAAAAAGGAGTTTAAAATGTATGAGATGAGCGAGATGGCATCGCTTATGGAACAAATGTATGCCGAGAACCTGCAGCTTAAAACCCGTATTAAAAACGGCGAACCGGTGGGCAGTTTCCCGGAGCATATTGTAAAGATACATAGTGCCGCCATGACCGATGAAAGCGAGAATGACGCTTTTTTTAAGTTACAGGCAGCCAAATTTATCAAGGCACAACAGCAAATTTATGCCGACCCAAAGAATGCCCCAAAGCATTTTAACGATGGCGTTACAGCCTGCATTAAATGCCACGAAGGCAAGTGCGAAGGGCCTATACCGCGTATAAAAAAGTTGTATATCAAGTAGCTGTGAAAAGGGAAATAATTACTACCGAAGATGGCTCTGTAACCATATTTCTGCCCGAAATGAATGAGACGTACCATTCTAAATTTGGTGCCATACAGGAAGCTTACCACGTTTTTATACAAAACGGACTGGCCATTACAGAAGGTAAAACGATCTCTATACTTGAAATAGGGTTTGGAACAGGCCTTAATGCTTTTATTACTTTCCTGGAATCTCAAAAAAATAGACAGCAAATATACTATACCGGTGTTGAAGCCTACCCTGTAATGCCGGAGCATGCCTCTCAGCTTAATTATGTACGCCAGCTACAAGCGCAGGAATATGCTGACACTTTTAATACAATGCACAACACCAACTGGGGTAAAGACATTGCCCTGGCCGATAATTTTGTGTTAAATAAGCGTAACCAGCGTTTTGAGGATATTAACGATTCAGATAAATATGATTTAATATATTTTGATGCATTTGGTTACCCGTCTCAGCCTGATTTATGGAGCGAGGCTATTTTTAAAAAGATGCATACAGCCTTGAAGCCCAACGGTATTTTGGTAACATATGCATGCAGAACAGTTATTAAAAAAGCCATGATAGCAGCGGGTTTTGACACTCAGAAACTGCCCGGCCCACCAGGAAAAAGAGAAATGCTGCGTGCCTTCAAATTTTAAATTTTTGTTAATAAATTACATTATCAAAAATTTAACACAATAAAATTTATCAATAATTTTATACGAAATCGAAATATTTATATAAATTTGCATATTCGTTCTTATAACCTTAATAATTTAATTTTTGTAAATCTATGCCGGCATCTATGTTTGGTTATACAAAAAAAGTGTTGGAGACCGTGAGTTTTGATCCTTCACTATTTTGTAAAGAGGTTGAAAAGGCAATAAAACTGCTCCTTCCTTACGAGCTTGAACAGCTAATTGACTGGCTGTACACATTTACCAAATCCAAACCCGAACTGCAAGTATGTTTGGTCTTTGTTGAAAAATAAAAAATAATCGTAAAAAGCCCGAAATTATCGGGCTTTTTTAGTAGGGTATTTTCACACTTAGCTGTTATTGCCTCATACACTTGAAATAACACTATTATTTATGAAACACAAATTACTATTGGCAGCCTGTGCGCTGCTGTTTTCTGCGGGTTGCATGGCCCAGACGCAGGCTAATGACATTGATGATTTTACCACCTGCTCCTGGTCAGGCCTTGACCTTACTTATTATAATGAGTTTATACTGGGCAGCCAGAGCCCGCAAAATTTTACGGTGGGTTATTTTGAAACCCTTGTCGATGCCCAGACAAATGTAAACGCAATAGTTAATGCTAATAATTACATGCCTATAGCAACCACAACCATTTATGCGCGTGTCACTAATTCTGCAGACAATACATTTGCTATTAGCAGTTTTACAATTGCTGTTGAAAATTTAACAATTGAGGTGGTTGACCCAATTACAGGTTGTGATACCGATGGCGACGGTATTTATACTTTTGACCTTAGCGTGGTCATTCCCGAACTTTTACAGAATTCAACCCTCGGTACAACAGTTACTTTTTATGCTGAGCCATATAACGTTCCCACTCAAGCTTCTATTACAAACATTGATCAATATAATAGTATGGCACCGGCGCAGGTGTATGTACGGTTGGTAACCCCAAGCGGTAATTGTAGCTATTCAGGTGGGTTAAGTCTTGAAGTTGCAAATTGCGACGCCCTTCTTGGTGGAAAAGTAAAATATGTGGTAGATTCTAATGACTGTGCTACAGGGAAAGCCATTCCGTATAACGATATAAAATATACAGGTAATGGTACAGAGGTGCATACCTACACTAAACTCAATGGCGCGTACCGTTTTTATGATGTGCCACAGGGCAATGCTGTAATTACTGTGCAGAATGATGCCTTTTTAACCACCACACCTTCGCCCGCGCAGTATTCGCTTACAATTCCGGCACAGGCGGGTATAGACAAGCCTTTTTGCCTTACAGGCGAGGCGCAAAGCGATTTGCGCATGACTTTTATCTCAGATGGTGAGGCTAAACCCGGCGATACCAGCAATTACAAGCTGATGGTTTTTAATAATAGCGCAGTGCTTTCATCTGGTACGGTAACCCTAACTTTTGATGCGGCTAAACTTACACCTGTTGCTATAGGCATTGATCCGTTTAACCCGGCTACCCAGCCGCAGGCTGCTAATGGCGTCCTTACTTTTAGTTTTACTAACCTGGCTGCTTTTGCAACAAAACGGTTTGAGGTACAATTTTTATCGGCAGCGGCGCCCATTGCAAATGTGGGTCAGCAGTTAAGCTTTACAGCAACGGTAGATGCCGGTAATGATGATGTTAATCCTGATGACAATACTGTAGTTTATAATACGGCATTCTACAATGGTTTGCAATTTAATGATATGTATGCCGGCCAGGGTGCTGAACTTGATATTAACGATGCTGATGAATACCTAACTTATATAGTAAGGTTTCACAATCAGAACGAATTTTCAGTAAACACAGCCCAGGTTGCCATAACACTTGATGATAAGTTCGATGAAGATAGCTTCCAGATTGTAAACATGTACTTTGATGGTTATGTAACGCGCACAGGAAATGAGGTAAATTTTGAGTTCGACAATATGTATTTCGCGCCAAGCTTTTCAACTGCTGAAGCTAATCCCGCCTATATAGTGTACAGGGTAAAGCCAAAATCTACTGTGCAATCGGGCGATGTGCTTAATGCTGTGGCAACTATTTCTATAAATGGGGCTGCGGCCGAAGATTCAAATACGGCTGTAACAACAATAACCGGTGTAATGGGCGTAGCACAAAACACAAATGAGCAGTTTGTACTGTATCCTAACCCGGCATCGTCTCAGGTCACACTGCAAGTGCCACGTACCATAAACACACCGGCAGCGGTTACCGTTACAGATGTTTTAGGTAAAACAGTTATTACGGGTGCAGTAGCACAGCAACATGCTACACTAAATACCGCTACATTAAAAAGCGGGCTATATTTTGTAACCCTTACGGTTGATGGTGCATCTACTACAAAAAAGCTTTTAATAGAGTAAAGGCAAACACAATAACAAAAAAAGGCAATCTTAATAAGATTGCCTTTTTTTATGATGTTACATCAACCTGTTATTTTTTTTGCAGCGGGCTGGTAATTTCAACATTCTGAAACGCAATGGCTCCCCTTACCACACCGGCAATGGTGCCGCGTAGCGCTTCAATAATATGCACCTTAAGCTCTTTCTTATTATAGATAAGGCTTACCTCGCGCGATGGCCTTGGCTCTTTAAAATGGCGCAGCTTAGCAGTAGCTTTTGCTCCCATATCCAGCGTATGCAGGTAGGGCAGGAGCGTCATGCCCAGGCCTTCGTCGGCCAGTTTAACCATGGTTTCAAAACTGCCACTCTCTATCTGGAAATGATTTTCAGAAGGCAGGCCGTTAGCACGGCAAATATTAAGCACATTGTTCCGGAAACAGTGCCCATCCTGCAATAGCAATATGTTACTCAGGTTAATTTCAAGATCGGCCACATCAAATTCTTTTTTGCTGTAAGACGGGTTATTCTCGGGCACATAAGCCACAAAGGGTTCATAGTATAAAACCACTTCTTTAATAAAGTCCTCATCAAGCGGTGTGGCGGCAATGGCAGCATCCAGCTGCCCGTTTTTAAGCATCCTGATTATCTCTTCAGTAGTGCGCTCCTCTATAATAAGGTTAACCTTTGGGTATTTTTTAATAAAGTTGTGCATAAACATGGGCAATAAAGTAGGCATGATAGTGGGAATGATGCCTACTTTAAAATCACCGCCTATATAACCTTTTTGCTGGTCTACAATATCTTTTATACGCCCGCTTTCATTTACAATATTTTTAGCCTGCGTTACAATTTTCTCCCCCACATCTGTTAGCTGAATGGGTTTTTTGCCGCGGTCAAAAATTTGTATATCCAGTTCCTCTTCAAGTTTTTGTATTTGCATGCTTAGTGTTGGCTGGGTAACAAAACACTTTTCGGCAGCCTGGGTAAAGTTTTTATGTTCGGCAACGGCCAGTACATATTGCAATTGCGTAATTGTCATTAGATAGATTTTTATGATAAAATTATAAAAATGATTGATATTACCTATAGTTTTAATCAGTAATTTTACTTAAATTTATTTGATGTAAAAACTTACAGAAACAAAATTATATTTACCATGAAAACACAAGAAAAAACAATAAATATACTGGGCCTTCCTGTAGAAGATGCTGAGGTTATTGCGGCAGAGCTTAATATCCTGCTGTCAAATTTCCAGATATATTACCAAAACCTGCGTGGCCTGCACTGGAATATTCGCGGCAAGCGTTTTTTTCAGCTGCATGTAAAGTTTGAGGAGTTGTATAACGATGCGCAGGAAAAAATTGACCTGCTGGCAGAGCGTGTGCTTACACTGGGCTTTACGCCACTGCACACTTTTGAAGACTATATTGCCAATAATAAGCTGGAAGTAGGCAAGAATATCAGCAGGGATACCCAGGCGGTGCACCTTGTTATGAGTTCTCTGGCCGACCTTTTAAAAATAGAGCGCGTAATACTTGAAGAAAGCGGGCTTAAAGGCGACGAAGGAACAAACGCCATGATGAGCGATTTTATTAAAGAACAGGAAAAAACCATGTGGATGATGAAAGCATGGAGCGAGGAAGAGATTTAATCTAAATTTTACCTCTGCCAAATTGTAATAAATAAAATATCGTTATCTTCGCAGCAATGAAGGCTTGTATACATATAGTAGTCCTGTTATTCTTTACGTTTCTTGCTGCTCCCACCATTGTGAGCATCATGCACGATGAAGACGACGCGGATATTACTGTAGTGGTAAGCCTTGAAGAAGAAATACAAAAAGAGATTAAGGAAATAAAAGTGGTTCCGTACACTGCGTTTGAATTTGCTTTTATTCCCCTTCAAAAAAAATCTACACTAATAAAATCAAAAAATCCCCGTGGGCATAAAAATGTCTTTGGGGATATTTTTTTACCACCTCCTGAATTTTCATAATACCGAAACTGCCCATCATGGGTTTAATTAATACCTGAGGGTATTTAACATTAGTTGTATTATATTTATTTAGGTTATGACAAAAAAGACAAATCTTTTTGCCGGCCTGAGGTCTGATGTTCCGTCGGGTCTTGTGGTATTTTTAGTAGCATTGCCGCTCTGCCTGGGCATTGCGCTTGCCAGTGGCGCGCCGCCTTTAGCCGGCATAATTGCAGGTATAGTAGGTGGTGTTGTAGTAGGGTCGTTAAGCCGTTCGCACATTAGTGTAAGCGGGCCGGCAGCAGGCCTTACCGCCATAGTGTTAACAGCTATTACCGCCTTTGGCTCGTTTGAGGTGTTTGTGCTCAGCGTATTCCTTGCGGGCATATTTCAGCTTATACTGGGCTTTGTAAAGGCGGGCAGCATTTCAAATTATTTTCCGGGTAATGTTATAGAGGGCATGCTGGCTGGCATAGGCGTTATTATTATACTTAACCAGGTAGAACACGCCGTGGGCTATGATAAGGATTATGAGGGAGACGAATCGCTCTTTCACCTAAACGGCGGCAACCCCTTTAGCGAAGTGCCCGATGTTTTGGGCCGGTTTGAAATGGGCGCCGTGGTTATAGCACTTATATCGCTGGCTATACTTATAGCATGGGATAAAATACCTGCCTTAAAAAGGCTTAAGCTGGTGCCTGGCGCGTTAGTGGCGGTTGTGGCAGGCATTGTTATTAACCGGATATTTATAAATACAGGCAGCTCCCTTGCACTGGGCACAACGCATTTGGTTGCTTTACCGGTACCACAATCGTTAAGTGAGTTAAAGAGTATTATCATAATGCCCGATTTTTCGGCCATTGGTAATGTACAGGTATGGATTACAGCCCTTACCATAACGGTAGTGGCCTCGATAGAAACCCTGCTATGCATTGAGGCGTCAGACCGTATGGATGTGCAAAAACGCTATACCGATACGAATGTTGAGCTCAGGGCCCAGGGTATAGGTAACATGCTGAGTGCGCTTATAGGTGGCCTGCCCATGACATCAGTTGTGGTACGATCTTCTGCCAATGCAAACTCAGGTGCAAAAAGCAAACTGTCAACTATAATCCATGGAGTATTGCTGCTGGTGTGTGTGCTGGCCATTCCCGCTATTTTAAATATGATACCCCTTGCCACACTCGCGGCAGTGCTGCTGCTTGTAGGCTATAAACTTGCCAGCCCTGAAAAGCTTAGGCATTTTTGGCACAAAGGCAAGTATCAGTTCATACCGTTTGCGGCCACTTTTGCAGCTGTAGTAGCTTTTGGGTTGCTATGGGGCGTGGGTATAGGCATGGCCATCAGTATTGCCTTTATATTGAGGGGTAACCTTAAAAGGGCTTACAATTTTAGGAAAGAACAATATGTTGAGGGTGATATTATTCATATAGACCTGGCGCAGGAAGTATCTTTTCTTAACAAAGCAGCCATAAAATCAACGTTAAATGACATTCCCGAAAACAGTAAAGCGGTTATAGATGCTGCCGATACGGTGTATATCGCCCACGATGTGCTTGACCTTATAAAGGAATTCAGGGATATTAAGGCGCTAGAGAATAATATTGACGTAGTTTTGATAGGTTTTAAAGAAGCTTACGAATTACAAAATACGGGTGCTGCTAAAGAAAATGTATTCTTTGAGCATGCCGCAAATAAGGAGAAAATTAAAGTATAACAAAACGTATTCTGCAGTGGCAGAATCAACACAAAACATAAATTATGAGCCTGAACGACGGATTTTATAAAAAAATATTAGATAACAACAAGATTTGGAGCGAAACGAAGCTGGCTAATGACCCGCAATATTTTGAAAAGCTGGCCCAGGGCCAAAAACCGCCCTTGTTGTGGATAGGATGTTCAGATAGCCGCGTGCCGGCTAATGAAGTGATAGGGGCACAGCCCGGTGAGGTTTTTGTACACCGCAACATTGCTAATATGGTGGTTCATAGTGATATGAATATGCTTAGTGTGGTAGACTATGCCGTTAATGTGCTCAAAGTAGAACATATTATTGTATGCGGACACTACGGCTGTGGTGGTGTTAAGGCCGCTATGGGTAACCAGAGCATAGGTATTATTGATAACTGGATAAGGCATATTAAAGATGTGTACAGGCACAACCATACGTATCTTGACAGTATTATTAACGAGAATGACCGGTTTAATGCTTTTGTAGAGATAAACGTAAAAGAACAGGTTAGCGATCTGGCAAAGACCAGCATTGTACAAAATGCCTGGAAAAACGGTCAGGACCTGTGCCTGCACGGTTGGGTGTACGGGCTTGATACGGGTATTGTAAAAGACCTTGAGGTTAACTTTTGCGATAATAACGACCTTGACCGCGTAGACCGTTTAAAATTTTAAGTTAGGTGTGTTTTTAAGAAGCCCTTCGCGCAAGCGGGGGGCTTTTTTGTTATATATTAAATGGGCACTAACCATCCCTTTTTAAATAGTATCGTCCTTCTCTAAATTTTCGTTCAGCACGCTGGGTAGCAATTGCGGAATAAATTTAATTAGCAGTGGCAACAGCAGGCTGCCACCAGGCAGCAAAAATATAGTGAGTGAGGGTATGGTTTTGCAAATCTCTAACAATTGTTTCTTTACCTTTTTCTTTTCTTTAGCATCAAGGTTGCGGTGGGTAGAGTGGGTAAGCAGCACTACCAGTTCGCCATTATTGCTAAGTTCTTTAGCCAGGCGGTTTTTATTACGGTTTATAAGCAAGGTAACGCTTTGGGCGGCATGGTCATAAAAATGCTTAACGGGGTTACTGTATTTAAAATAAGGTATGCTTTTTTTATTCAGTTTTACAAACACATCAAAGCTGGCCATGCTTTCGGCAGCGGCATCATCGCTAAGGCCAAGGCGCTCACTAAGGCGATACAAAAAGCTTATTTCGCTTTGCTGTGCCCGGCCATCGCTCCATATGGCCATGGCTGCCATATCCAGCAAATAATTTTTTTCAGATTTCGATTCAAAATAATCAAATCCGGCACTTTCCATGTCGCCGGTGTGTATCTTGTTTAGTTTTGTGTAACGTACAGACGACTCAAAAAGCTTTATCAAAAGGTCATCATATTCTGTGCGCCCTTCTTTGCTTTTTAGTGCCAGCGAAACAATCCCTAGTACAGATTCTTCCAGTTTTCTGAGATATTTCTCGGGCAATTCATTGTTTATCAGGTATTGGCGAAAAGCCAGCACATCCATAAAAAGCAGCGCGTTAGTAAGTATGTGGCTAAAGCTGCGGCTTATAATGTTTTCATTTATATGTATACGATTGTCTAAAATGCCTTCCAGCTCGTGGCTTGGGGTAGCGGTGGGCAGTACTTTTTTAAGCAATTCAAAGCCTCCGGGCTGCATGGCCTTATAAAAGGCTATGGCATGGTCTATAAATTGCTGCGTATCATCTTTTTTAAATATAAGCCGGTACACATCATAAAGAATGTTTAGTAATGATGCCTTAGTAGCTTCCTCGGTAGTCCACCCTTTCGTTTCTTTAGCGGCCAGGTTACTAAAAGATATTACATGCCCATAAGTAAACCCGGTATCGCGGATGGCGCGGTAAAACGCATGCGAATCCTGATACACCGGAAGCTTTCCTTTTAGCGTACCAAAAAATTTGTCTATCCAGCCGCTGGCCGATGGGTTTATCATAGCATTATAAATTCTGTTGCAAAGCTATGCAATTTTAAACAGCTGCAACAACCGTTAAATGTTTGCTATAATTTATTTCGTACAAAATTATTGGGTTTTTCATATTGTAACTTTATCAAAAAATGTTACATAATTATGACACTAAAAGCGGGTTACCCATTCTGGCTTGTAAAAAACGGGCTTCCGTTTACATTTCCACAGCTTGATTATAATGTAGAGACCGAAGTTGCTATACTGGGCGCGGGTATAAGTGGCGCGTTGATGCGCTATCATTTAATAGAGGCCGGTATAGACTGCGTTACCGTAGATGCACGCACTATAGGCCTTGGCAGTACCAGCGCAAGCACATCATTACTGCAATATGAAATTGATATACCCCTGACGAAACTGACAGAGATGATAGGTCTGGATAATGCAGAACGCGCCTATCAGCTGTGTGGCGAAGCTATAGAAAAGTTAGGCAGCATAACAAAAAAGGCCGGTATTGAATATTTTGAAAAGAAAAAAAGCCTGTATTACGCGGCTTATAAAAAGGATGTGCCCGGATTAAAAAAAGAGTTTGAAGCGCGAAAGAAAGCAGGCTTTGACGTAAAGTGGCTGGAACCTGAAACCGTTAAAGAGCAATATGGGTTTGATAACTATGGGGCTATTCTGTCTCAGCTTGGCGCGCAAACTAACGCCTATATGCTGGCCCACAGCCTACTGCAGCACAAACACAAAGAGCATAAAATTTTTGACCGCAGCCCTGTTACTGATATCAAGCACCATAAAAATGGGGTAACCCTTACCACAGAAACCGGCCATACCATAAAAGCTAAAAAGCTTGTGTATGCGGTGGGGTATGAGGTGCTTGATTTTATAGATAAGCCCATTGTTAACCTGCTCTCTACCTATGCGGTTATTAGTGAGCAGTATAACAAACGCCGTTTTTGGAAAGATGATGTGCTGATATGGAATACTGCCGACCCATACCTTTATGTGCGCACCACCCCCGATAACCGAGTGCTGGTAGGTGGCCGTGATGAAAATTTTAGCATGACCGGTAAAAGGGACGGGCTATTAAAGAAAAAAAGCCGGCAGCTTACAGACGATATTAATAAAATGTTTCCTGAACTTGGTTTTAAGCAGGAATTTAGCTGGACGGGCACCTTTGGTACAACTAAAGACGGCCTGCCCTATATAGGCGAGTACAAACCGCTGCCGAATAGTTATTTTGCACTGGGCTTTGGCGGAAACGGTATTACCTTCAGCCTCATAGCGGCCGAAATGATTACCGGCCTTATATTAGGAAAAAAGGATAAGGATGTGGAACTCTTTTCTTTTGACAGATAGGTACAGGGTAGTATTTGACGAACACTCGATATTTTCAGTTTTAATATTTTGCTAACACTTATTGTGATATCAATAACATCACTGCCTTTTAATAAGCAGTAATTTAGCAGTATACAAAAACACAAAACAACCAAATCATGAAAAAGACCTCATTATTTAGCAAACTATTTTTAGGAGCCGCAGTGGTTTCTTTGTCGCTTGGCATAGTATCATGCAAAAATGAAAGTAAGCCAGAAGACACTAAAGAAGCTGCCGAAGATCAAAACGAAGCAAAATTTGATGATACTTCAAAAGATAGCCTGGCAGATGATTCTGAATATCTTGTTGCTGCGGCCGAAGTTGACCTTAAAGAAATTGAGCTTGGCAAGCTGGCACAAACTAAAAGCACTAATGCAGATGTAAAAGCCCTTGGTAAAATGATGGTTGACCAGCACACTAAATCATCTGCCGATACTAAAACACTGGCACAAAGTAAAAATATATCGCTACCTATGGCTTTAACAGAAAAAGGTCAGGAAGCATATAATGACCTGAACAAAAAATCAGGTAACGACTTTGATAAAGAATATGCTGATATGATGGTTGACGGACACAAAAAAACCATCGAAAAAATGGAAAAGGCAGCTAAAGATGCTAAAGACCCACAAATTAAGCAATGGGCTGCTAACATGATACCAACGCTACAGGCACACCTGCAACATTCAGAACAGGTTAAAGCTAAAGTAGATGCCATTAAATAATTAATAACCATATAAATCAACACACCATGAGAAGTTTACTATACACAATTGCCGTAATACTGGTAATACTATGGGCCTTAGGCAGTTTTGCCTGGCACGTAACCAGCGGCCTTATCCACATACTTTTAGTAGTAGCAGTTATTATGATTTTGCTTAACCTGCTTGGTGGAAGAAGAAGGCCACTGTAACCAGCTTGCTGATGGCATATTGTTTGAAACGCCGTTACGGGATAACCGTTAACGGCGTTTTTGTATTTACTGCCACTGGAATTTTAAACAATTTTTTATACCTTTGCAGGCTATTTGTTAGGCTTTTAAAGCTTCAGGGATTATGGAAAACAGGAAAAAAGTCGCTTTTTATACATTGGGTTGCAAACTGAATTTTTCAGAAACATCTACCATAGCCAGAAGCTTTCAGGATGAGGGTTTTGACCGTGTAGATTTTGAAGAAACCGCCGATATCTATGTTATCAATACCTGCTCGGTTACTGAAAATGCCGATAAGCAGTTTAAGCAGATTGTTAAAAAAGCGCTGAAACATAATAATAAAGCTTTTGTCGCGGCCGTGGGCTGCTATGCCCAGCTTAAGCCCGAAGAGCTTGCCGCTGTAGATGGTGTTGATCTTGTATTGGGCGCTACCGAAAAATTTAAGATTACCGATTATATAAACGACCTGTCTAAAAATGATATGGGCGAGGTGCATTCCTGCGAGATATCTGAAGCCGATTTTTATGTGGGCAGCTACTCGATAGGAGATCGTACCCGTGCATTCCTTAAGGTGCAGGACGGGTGCGACTATAAGTGTACGTATTGTACTATTCCGTTGGCACGGGGCATTTCGCGCAGCGACACATTACACAATGTGCTTAATAATGCTAAAGAAATCTCTGCCCAGAACATTCGTGAAATTGTCCTTACCGGTGTAAACATAGGCGACTATGGCAAAGGCGAGTTTGGCAATAAAAAGCACGAGCACACCTTTTATGAGCTGGTCCGGGAACTGGATAAGGTAGAAGGCATTGAGCGCCTGCGCATATCATCCATAGAGCCGAACCTGCTTAAAAACGAGACTATTGAGTTTGTAAGCAAAAGCCGCACATTTGTGCCCCATTTCCATATACCGCTGCAAAGTGGCAGTAATGATATCCTTAAGCTGATGCGCCGCCGCTACCTGCGCGAGGTTTACACGGAACGTGTTGCAAAAATTCGTGAGGTTATGCCGCATGCCTGCATTGGTGTAGATGTTATTGTAGGGTTTCCGGGTGAGACTGATGAGCATTTCCTTGAAACATACAACTACCTTAGCAGCCTTGATATAAGCTACCTGCATGTATTTACATATAGTGAGCGGGATAATACTCCTGCCGCTAATATGCCGGGCGCTGTGCCGGCTAACGTTCGCGCAAAGCGCAGCAAAATGCTAAGAGGCCTTTCGGTTAAAATGCGCCGTGCCTTTTATGAAAGCCAGTTGGGCACTACACGCAGTGTTTTATTTGAAAGCGAAAACAAAGAGGGCTACATCCACGGGTTTACAGAGAATTACGTAAAAGTAAAAACCTACTGGAACCCTGAGCTGGTAAATACCCTGCACAACATTACCCTGACTAAAATAGACGAAGACGGCATAGTGCGCATGGAGTTTGTAAACGAGCCGATGTTTGCTTAAAAGAAAGCTAATGAGTTGCTTACCAATATTCTGGTTATACAGATTTGTGAAATCTGCGAAAATCCGCGTTTGCGAAGCATACGTGTCATCCGCGTTCCAAAAAAAATCAAAGCCCGAATACAACCATCCGTTTTTCAAATACAATATCCTTATAACCAAAATGATCCCTAATCCACTCAAATGCTTTGGCATGATACAAAAAAATATGGGTAGGGTCGTTTTTGTAAGCCCAGGCTTTAAATTCGCGCTCTTCGGGTTTAAACCGGTCGGTCATTAAGTAGAGCTTTCCGCCCGGTCTTAGCAGCCTGCGCAATTGTACAAATTCTTGGTAAGGCTCTTTAAAATGCTCTGCCGTTTCGCTGCAGGCAATGTAATTATAAGTGTTTTCTAATAATTCAGGCGAATTATGAAAGAACAAATCATACTGCACCACATTATAATTATTATCTCCCAGCACCTTAAAAATAGGCGAACCTGTGCCACTGCCAAAATCCAACCCTTTATGGTGTACCTCAAAATCGGCTAAGATGCCATTTGTAATGGGGCTTGTAAAGTTTTGGTACCTAATGTCTTCGGGGTCATTATTATGCTTGCGGTAGTGGGCTTCTTCGGCCTCCGCCGAAATATAATCTTTAGGGTGCGTAAAAACCGAAAGGCAATCTGCGCACTGCAAAAATTGCCTTTCTTTTAGCTTGAAATAATCTGATGACGCGCCGCTGCACAGCGGGCAGGCAGGATTATCCATGTATATTATGGATTGGTTGACCAAATACTGCTTTCCTTAATAAATACCCTGCGGTTAAGCTTAAGCTGGGCTATAATTAGTTCGGCAAAATCTTCAGCCTGCATTACCTTGTCAGGGTTGCCGTCGGTCAGGTTCAGGTCTTTAGCCATATCAGTAGCTACAGTGCTGGGAGTAAGCGCGGTAACACGAATGTTGTGTTTGCGTACCTCCTGCATTAGTGACTCCGTTAAGCCCATTACCGCAAACTTACTGGCGCTGTAGGCGCTGGTAACAGCCGCTCCTTTCAGCCCCGCGGTTGATGATATGTTTATGATATCGCCAGATTGCCCCTCTATCATTCCCGGTAATACGGCACGTGTGGCATAATAGGTGCCAAAAAGATTTATTTTAATGACCTGCTCAAACTCACCGGGTGTAAGTTCTAAAAACTTGCCAAACTTGCCCACCCCTGCGTTATTAATAAGGATATCTATAGTGCCAAATTCTACTAAGGCCTGCGCCACAGCCGCGTCAACCGACTCTAAGTTAGATACATCAGCGGTAATTGCCAATGCTTTAACACCCAGTTCACGCGCTTCATTTGCGGTATTCTGAATATCGGCAGTAGTGCGCGCCATTAAAATTACATTTACACCTTCCTGTGCAAGGGCAATAGCCACAGCTTTGCCTATTCCTTTACCTGCACCGGTTATCAGCGCGGTTTTTCCTTCTAAATTTTGCATTGTATTTTGTTGGTTTGTAATAAATTATAACCTGATACCTGGCGGAAGCATATCCTTATATCGCGGGTTCTTTCTAAAAAATGCCGCAACTTTAGGGTGCGTGGGCACTACTTTTTGACGTTTTTCTTCTGCCTGTGCTAATATTTCCTTTAAAAAGTCGCTTATTGCAGGCTCCTCTTCAAAGCCTTCGGGTATGTTTACCCGGGTTAAAAACAGCTTGCGCTCCTGTACGGAGTATTCTATCGACAGCATTTTGCTATCAACAGTGGTTTCAAACTGTCTTGAAAATTCATTGTCTTTAATTTCCATAGCTATTTAAATTGCATAGGCACCTCAATAACAAGTACTTTTGCCGGTGCTTTTGTGGTAAAGGTAAGTGTTTCAAATTCTACAGCGCCATAGGCATCCCGCTCATTTACCGTTTCCCCATTTATTTCGAGTACGCCTTCAATAACAAATAAATACACGCCATTACCGGCTATATGCAGCGGATAATCAACGGTTTGGCCTGCATCAAACACGCCAAGGTGCAAAAATGCATCCTGGTATATCCATAGTGCGTTGCCATCATTCTTATTTTCGGGCGAAACTATATTTATCAGGGTGTTCCTGCTGGCTTCAAGGTCAAACTGTTTTTGGTCATAACGTGGGGTAACATTCTCTTTATCAGGAAATATCCACAGCTGTAACGTCTTGGCGTGCTCGCTGTCGCTGGCATTCATCTCACTGTGGGTAATGCCGGTGCCGGCACTCATAACCTGCACTTCGCCAAAGCTTACGGTAGCATGGCTGCCCATGCTGTCGCGGTGCGTAAGGCCGCCCTCCAGCGGAATAGTGATGATTTCCATATTTTCGTGCGGGTGCGTGCCAAAGCCTGTGCCTGCTGCAATGGTGTCATCATTCAATACGCGAAGCATGCCAAACTGCACCATATCAGGGTTATGGAAATTACCAAACGAAAATGAAAAATTAGCCTGCAGCCAACCGTGGTTCGCCGTGCCCCGCTGGCTTTTTGGGAAAAGTCTTGACCTCATAAATTCCTTATAAATTAAAATGTTTTAAGGGTGGATTCGCCTTAAAAACTTTAATTTTATACAAATTTCGGAATAAAAATTGATTAACAGCCTGTAGGGTGCGTTAAAACTATGAGTATGGAAAGAATTCCTGTTTATTTTGTACCTGGCCTGGCCTCAAGCCCAAGGATTTTTGAATATATAAAGTTGCCGCAGGACAAATTTGAGATGCATATGATAGACTGGATCATTCCTGATAAAGGTGAGTCATTACAGCACTATTGCAGGAGGCTTTCTGTGGTAATCAAACATCCTGATCCTGTGCTGGTTGGTGTATCTATGGGGGGTATAATTGTTCAGGAAATGGGTGCTATGGTGGGCGCCAGGAAGGTGATAATAATATCAAGTGTAAAGTGTAATACTGAATTCCCAAAGCGGATGTGGTTTGCCAGAAATACAAGGTTATATAAGCTTTTTCCTACACGCTTAATGCAGCATCTTGACAAGGTAAAAATGATATTTCCGCGTAATAACAAGATTAGGAGGCGCTTAGAGCTCTATGAAAAGTTTCTTGGCGTTAGAGATAAGAAATACCTGGATTGGTCGTTTAAAAACATACTGGAATGGAAGAGGGCGGTGCCCGACGAAAGTGTCATCCACATCCACGGTACTGATGATGCGGTTTTTCCGGCGCGCTATATTAAAAATTTTATACCGGTAAAAGGCGGTACGCATATCATGATAATAGACAGGTTTGGCTGGATGAATGAGCATCTTCCGCGGATAATTTCTGAAAATGAGGTGTTTAAAAAATAGATTTATAGATATGGAATGGATAAAAAAGTCAGGTTTGGTGTTATCGGCAATGCTTATAGGGGGCGCCGTTGTACATACAACCTATAAAATTCAAAATGCGGAACCACAAAAGGTTGCTGTTCAAAACTATTTCCCGGCAGAAATAGACTTTGCGGGCGAAAAAGCCCCCTTAAACATTACCGATGTAAAGGAGAGGCTTGACAGGGAACTACTTACCAATGCTAACCTTCACGCTACCACGCAGTTAATAATGAAACGTGCTAACAGGGCCTTCCCCATTATAGAGCCCATTTTAAAGCAGTATGGCGTGCCTGATGATTTTAAATACCTTGCGGTAGCCGAAAGCGGGCTAATAAATGCCATATCTTCGGCGAAGGCCATTGGCGTTTGGCAGTTTATGCCCGAAACCGGTAAACAATATGGTCTGGAAATCAGTGATATAGTAGATGAGCGCTACCATTTGGCCAAGTCTACCGAGGCTGCATGCAAGTATCTGCTGGCGGCCAAGGCTAAGTTTGGCTCCTGGACACTGGCGGCTGCATCCTATAATGGTGGGGTAGGCGGTGTTAACAAACAGATTACCTTTCAGGGAGTTAGCAATTATTATGACCTGCTGCTTACCGATGAAACCTTTAGATATGTCTTTAGGATACTGGCCCTCAAGGAGATAATGCAGCATCCGGCAAACTATAATTTTAATATTCCGGCAACCGATCTGTATAAAACCCTGCCTGTTAAAACCGTGCAGGTTACCAGCTCTGTGCCTGATTTAGCTGCTTTTGCTAAAGAGCAAGGTGTTAATTACAAGATACTTAAGCTGCATAACCCCTGGCTGCGCGATCGTTATCTTACTGTTCCTGCGGGTAAAAGCTATGCATTAGATATTCCGGTTTCGGGTTACTAACCAGCTGTTCCAATTTTGACCGTGCCGCAGTATAGCGGAAGAATTTTTTTAAAGCTTGAGGAAAGACTAAACATCTGAATTTTCTTACTCCGAATCATGTAATACTTCACTTTCGGAACTTGGAATCGCCTTTTTTTCGTCTTTATGGCAAACATCACTTTCACAACATAAAATCCACCTGTAGTATTTTCTAAAAACTATGGGTGGATTTATTTTTATAGATTTTTGCTATTACATTCTCGTGCCCAAATTTCTATTTGGGTAGGCAACCCCATATTTTCTAACTTGGAGTTTTAGCGATTGTAGAAAATGCAAAGTTGTTAACAGTAACACAACACATTTTTTAAGAAAAAACGTTTTCGTATAAAAAATTGTCATAAAACGTTTGTTCAATAAAAATAATTCTTACTTTAGCCCTACGTAATTATGAAGAACAAGAACATCATACAAGTTATCATTGTCATTATTGTCATTATTGGCCATAGTGCGGGGATGCTTTTATAATGTTGTCACAACATACAAATCAAAATAAAAGCCGTTCCCTTAGCGAAACGGTTTTTTTTGTGCCGTACGCTAAAACAGCTTTAAGAATTAAATAATCTTTTAGTAAAAAAAATAAAAACTTGCTATATGTATTACGATAACAATACCATAATCTACTATAACGGCCAATTTGTTAAAGCTGCCGAAGCCGGTACTAACCTCTATGGGCAGTCGCTGCACTATGGCTATGCCGTTTTTGAGGGCATCAAGTCATATAAGACCGATAACGGCACTAAGATCTTTAAGCCAAAGGAGCACTATGACCGCCTGCGCCGCAGCGCCGAGCTGATGCACATGCCGTTTGACTATACCACCCAACAGTTAACAGACTTGTCTTATGAGGTGCTGGAACGCAATGGCTTTACCGATGCCTACCTGCGCCCCATAGTGCTGTGCTCGCCCAATATGTCGCTCAGCAAAGGCAAAGAGAGCTTCCTGGCCATTGAGGCGTGGGAGTGGAGCAATGGCTATATGGCTAATAAAATGCGCATTATGACCAGCAGCTTTGAGCGCCCTAACCCTAAAGCGTTTAAGGTAGAGGCCAAGGTAAGCGGGCATTATGTAAACTCAATCCTGGCGTGCCAGGAGGCTAAAGATAAAGGCTATGACGAAGCCCTGGTGCTCGACGGCAACGGCTATGTGGCCGAAAGCAGCGGCGCCAATGTATTTTATGAAAAAGACGGTACGCTGTATACGCCTGCAAGGGGCAGCATACTGCCGGGCATAACCCGCGCTACCATACTGGATATTTGCCGCGAACTCGACATTCCGGCCCGGGAGCGCTTTTTTACGCCCGATGAGATGCGTGGTGCCGATGCCGCATTCTTTTGCGGTACCGCCGCCGAAGTCCTTGCCTTAGAATCATTAGACGATGTGCCGTTCACAAAAAACTGGGACGATTCCCTGAGCAGCACCATACAAAAAGCCTACCGCAACCTGACCCTGGGCAAAAGCCTGGAAGAGTTTAAGCTGCAACTTAGATAAGTAATCAGTGGTCAGTGCCAGTGTAACGTAATCCAAGCTATCTCCCCTCTCCTTTGAAGAGGGGTTGGGGGTGAGGTTGAACCGAGTGAAGCTATTCCCCTCCTGAGGTCCCGATAGCTATCGGGACGCAGGGCGGGGTGGTTTATTCATTACAAGTGAAGTCTCAGTATTAAACGTAAAATAATATGTCTCTAATAAATTTCTTTAAAAAAATTAAAATAACGGAAACTGAAAAAATTGAGGAAGATAAACCTTCTTCCGAACAGGTTTTGTTTACTGACACTGTTTTAGAGATTATAGAACCTACAGTTGAAGGATCTGGCTTCACAAGGCATAAGATCACCATTAAGACGCATTCTTCAAATGTAATATGGAGAAAATCGGATTTGTATGTGGCGGTAAAAGCACAAGTTACCCAACGGATTATCCATATTATTACAATATAGAGTTTGGACAGGGTGACAGTGACGATTTTTTTGAATATGACTGGAATTCAATTGCGTTATGGCAACTGAAAAAAAAGATTGAAATTGGTGCTGAGGCATTAGAATATGAATTCCCTTTTGGGGATAATGTAAAAATGAGCGTTGAAAAGGCGAACAATGATCTTATAAAATATGGCAGGGCATTTTTAAACGGCGATATTGAGCTTTTTTTACAGACACGCTCAGAGCAAAATAAGAATAGAGAACCTTACAAAATAACTAAACCTGACGCAAAAGGAGATTACAAGACAACTTATGAGCCTTTAAGCGCCTTGCAAAAAAAGAAATATAGTTAATAAACCGAGTGAAGCCCGCCCCCCTGTCCTTCGAAGAGGGGTTGGGGGTGAGGTCAAAAACGAACCAAATATAGTTAAGGTTTAAGGGCACGAGTAAACAACCTTGAACTTTGAACCTTGAACTTTGAAAACAACCAAATGGAACTAAACAAATATTCAAAAATATTCACGCAAGACGGCACGCAGCCCGCTGCAAAGGCCATGCTCTACGGCATAGGCTTTACAGATGATGATATGGATAAGGCGCAGGTAGGCATAGCCAGTATGGGTTATGACGGAAATACCTGCAACATGCACCTTAACGATCTTGCAAAAATTGTAAAACAGGGCACGTGGGATAACAACCTTGCCGGCCTTATATTCAACACCATTGGCGTAAGCGATGGCATGAGCAACGGTACAGATGGCATGCGCTACAGCCTTGTAAGCCGCGATGTAATAGCCGATAGTATCGAGGCCATTTGCGGTGGCCAGTATTATGACGGGCTCATTACCATACCCGGCTGTGATAAAAACATGCCCGGCAGCATCATGGCCATGGGCAGGCTCAACAGGCCCAGCCTCATGGTGTATGGCGGCACTATTGCCCCCGGATGTTATAAAGGCGAGGAGCTCAATATCGTTTCGGCGTTTGAGGCACTTGGCGCAAAGATAGCCGGCACTATGGATGAGGCCGACTTTCAGGGCGTAATACGCAACGCGTGCCCCGGGGCCGGTGCGTGTGGCGGCATGTATACCGCAAATACCATGGCCGCTGCCATAGAGGCGCTCGGTATGAGTTTGCCGTATTCGTCGTCAAACCCGGCTCTAAGCCCGCAAAAGCAGCAGGAATGCCTTGATGCAGGGCAGTACATAAAACTATTATTAGAGAAAGATATAAAACCGTCAGACATCATGACGCGCAAAGCCTTTGAAAACGCCATGCGCATTGTGGTTATCCTTGGCGGAAGCACCAATGCCGTGCTGCACTTCATTGCCATGGCAAAAAGTGTGGGCGTATCTGTAACGCAGGACGATTTTCAAACAATGAGCGATACCACGCCCGTACTGGCCGATTTTAAGCCCAGCGGAAAGTACCTAATGCAGGATTTGCACAACAATGGCGGTATTCCGGCCGTAATGAAGTATCTGCTAAGCGAAGGCCTGCTGCACGGCGACTGCCTTACCGTAACCGGAAAAACCGTGGCAGAGAACCTGGCTGATGTTCCCGCGCTTGATTTTGATGCGCAGAAGATCATCCGACCGGTATCAGACCCTATAAAGCCCGAAGGCCACTTAAGGATACTGTACGGCAACCTGGCAACAGGTGGCAGCGTAGCCAAGATAACCGGCAAAGAAGGTGAGAAGTTTACCGGCCCCGCGCGCGTGTTTGACGGCGAAAAAGACCTGATAGCCGGTATAAGCGGCGGCAGGGTACAGCACGGCGACGTGATCGTGATAAAAAATGAAGGCCCTAAAGGTGCGCCCGGCATGCCCGAGATGCTTAAGCCTACCAGCGCGCTCATTGGCGCAGGCCTGGGCAAAAGCGTAGCCTTGATAACCGATGGCCGCTTTAGCGGTGGCACACACGGATTTGTAGTGGGGCACATAACGCCCGAATCATATGAAGGCGGAACCATTGCCCTGGTGCAGGACAATGATGTAATTGAGCTTGATGCGGTAAACAACACTATAAATGTGCTGGTTAGCAATGAAGAACTGGCGCAGCGCAGGTCCCTTTGGCAGCAGCCTGCCCTTAAAGTAAAAAGCGGCCTGCTCTATAAATATGCCCGTACGGTATCATCGGCCGCAGAAGGCTGCGTAACCGATGAGTTTTAGGTACGAGCCGCACCGGCATTCAAACTCTGAGTGAAGCTCGCTCCCCTCTCCTTAGGAGAGGGGTTGGGGGTGAGGACAAAAAAGATGTCGCCGTTCCGATGCGCTCCAGTCGTCATGGAAAACGCACCGCTCAGGGCACAATGTTCAAATGAAGCTCGCTCCCCTCTCCTTCGGAGAGGGGTTGGGGGTGAGGTTAAACAAAGTGAAGCTAAAGCTTTAATTTTTGGTTCTTTTGTTTCAAGACAAAAGAACGTAGATTATGAAATAGAATTAGTTTTAAACAAACATAATTATGAAATCCAGGGTAATAACCCTTATAATATCGGCAGTACTTATGGCTTCCTGCAGGCAGGAACCCAAGCAGGAAAAACCGGCATTGGCAGCAGTCAAAACGATAGCCGATACCGTCCCAAAAAAACCGGTTAACTCCATATGGGGGTATCGCTTTGTAATCAGCGGCGATTTTAACGGCGACGGGAAGCCTGAAAACCTCGCGGAGCATTATTACAGCCGCAGGGATAAGAAGGAGTCACCAAAGTTCTATGATAATATTGAGAACGACTGGCAGGTGTGGGATTCTGTTATGAAAAAGCAGCCGTACTCGTTTGCGCTGCCCGATGATACAAGCATAGACACGCTCAGGATATCTAAGGAGAAGCAGCTGTACGGCATCGCCTATCTTAAAAATGAGGGCGACCTCAATGATGATGGTACCGATGAGGTTTCCTATGTAATTGATTTTGCAGATGCATCAGGCATGAACACCTGTTATCTTGTTACGTATAAAAATGATAAATGGCGGGAACTCTATTCGTTCCAGACACGTGATTGGGAGGTACCCGAACTGCCTTTAGATGCAGTGCCCTACGGAACGTATGGCAATACAGAAAATGTTGCGCCGCCAAAACAGCGGGCAAAAGATGCCGAAATAGAAAAAGCGTTGAAGGCATTCCCAGGGCTGGTAAAAAAGCTCGGCAAAAATAAAATTGAGGTTACCTATGTAAATGAGGATGCCGAAAGTGTTACTAAAGCGGTGACGCTAAAAAAGATTAAATAAAATAATGACGGGACTCGGGTAAAGCTCGCTCCTCTCTTCAAAGGAGAAGGGTTGGGCAGAGGTAGATAGAGTGAAGCTATTCCCTCTTTTAGAGGGGTGCCCGTAGGATGGGATGTTTAGAAATATAATTATATACTTCTACTGAATTTGGTTCTTTTGTTTCAGGACAAAAGAACGTATAATAAAAAAATTGGTTATGGAAAAGACAATAGAAAAAGCTGAACCGCAAATTCAGCCCGCAGAAGAACCAAAAACCCACACCGGTGGGCAGGTAGTGCTCGAAGCTTTTTTAGCCGAGGGTGTAACCACCATTTTCGGGTATCCCGGCGGCGCCATTATGCCCATTTATGATGCCCTGTATGATTATACCGATAAGCTGCAGCACATACTGGTACGCCACGAACAGGGCGGCATACACGCAGCGCAGGGCTTTGCTCGGGTGTCGGGTAAAACAGGCGTTGTGTTTGCTACCAGCGGCCCCGGCGCAACAAATTTGGTCACGGGCCTTGCCGATGCCATGATAGACAGCACGCCTCTGGTATGCATTACCGGGCAGGTATTTGCACACCTGCTGGGTACCGATGCTTTTCAGGAGACTGATGTGATAAACATTACCACACCGGTAACCAAGTGGAACTACCAGGTTACTGATGCTGAGGAGCTGCCAGTGGTTTTGGCCAAGGCCTTCCACATTGCGGGTACTGGTCGCCCCGGCCCGGTTTTAATTGACATTACAAAGAATGCCCAGCTGCAAAAAATAGCCTTTAAAGGGTATCAAAAATGTAACTTCATACGCAGTTACAGGCCAAAGCCTGTGGTGCGCCCGGAATATATAGCCGAAGCCGCCAGGCTCATTAACGCGGCTCAGCGCCCCTTTATCGTGTTTGGGCAGGGTGTTATACTCGGCAATGCCGAAGCAGAATTCAAAGCCTTTATAGAAAAATCAGGCATCCCTGCGGCGTGGACCATATTGGGTATGAGCGCTATACCGTTTGACCATCCGCTGGGTGTAGGCATGGTGGGCATGCACGGCAATTATGGCCCCAACAGGCTCACTAATGAGTGCGACGTGCTCATTGCCATAGGCATGCGCTTTGACGACCGTGTTACGGGCCGCTTGGATATGTATGCCAAGCAGGCAAAGATAATCCACATGGATATAGACCCCGCCGAGATTGACAAGAACGTAAAGGCCGATGTGCCCGTGTGGGGCGATTGTAAAGAAACGCTTCCGCTGCTTACTAATCTGGTTGATAAAAAAGAACACACCGCCTGGCGCCAAAAATTTACCGACTGCGAGGCGAAAGAACAGGAAAAAGTAATCCACGATGAGGTGTACCCAACCACTGAAACCCTTACTATGGGTGAGGTGGTACGCATCCTTAACGAGCTCACTAAAAATGAAGCCATTATAGTAACCGATGTAGGCCAGCACCAAATGGTGGCCTGCCGCTATGCACAGTACAACCATACGCGCAGCAATATTACAAGCGGCGGCCTGGGTACTATGGGTTATGCGCTTCCGGCGGCAATCGGTGCAGCTTATGGCGACCCCTCACGACCCACCGTAGCCATTATAGGCGATGGCGGTATACAGATGACCATACAGGAGCTGGGCACCATCATGCAGTTTAAGCCCAATGTAAAAATAATGATACTCAACAACAGCTTCCTGGGCATGGTACGCCAGTGGCAGCAGCTATTTCATGAAAAGCGCTACTCGTTTGTAAACATCGAGAGCCCTGATTATGTGCAGGTAGCAAAAGGCTACGGCATACCCGGCAACAGCGTCTCGCAGCGCGAACACCTGACGGATGCCTTGAAAACCATGCTCAACCACCCCGGCAGCTACCTGCTGGAAGTTATGGTAGGCAAAGAAAATAACGTGTTCCCTATGGTGCCGCAGGGCAAAAGCGTGAGCGATATTGTACTGAGCAGGGAGGAGATGGGTTAGTCATAAAGTCGAAGGTCAAAAGTCATAAAGTTGCTACTTCTGTTCCTTCCGTACGGATATCTGAGTGAAGCTAAAGGTCTTAAACTTCGTTGCGTTAAGCAAAATAGAAGTTGAGGCGTAAAGAACGATTTGCTGTTTGAGCGCAGCGAGTTCAAATCGTTTAGCCGAGGCTTATATTTTGTAGCATAAGAAGTTAGAGCCTTGAATTTTTGGTTCTTTGGTTTCAGGACAAAAGAACATTAAACATAAAAAAAATGAAAAAAGAATTCACCATAAGCGTCTATACCGAGAACCATGTAGGATTAATAACCCGCATCGCCATTATATTTTCGCGCAGGAAGATCAATATAGAAAGCATCAACGCCGGGCCCAGCGAGGTAGAGAGCATCCACAGGTTTACCATAGTCATTACCGAAACTGAGGATGTGGTGCAGAAAGTGGCGCGCCAGATAGAAAAACAAATCGACGTGCTAAAAGTGTATTACAACACCGACGACGAAATTGTATGGCAGGAAATGGCCATGTATAAAGTGCCTACAAAGGTCATTGCCGAACAGGTTAAGGTAGAGCGCCTTCTGCGTCAGTATGGGGCCAATACCGTAGTTATACGCAATGATTATACCGTGTTTGAAACCACTGGCCACCGCGAAGAAATAGACGCGCTTGCAGATGCCCTGCAACCTTGGGGACTCATAGAGTTTGTGCGCAGCGGCCGCATTGCCATCATCAAGGCCAGTGAAGGCATACACAATGCCGTACTGGAGTTTGAAGCCTCAAAACCCGGCGAGCCCGTGGTAGAAAATGAGTTTTTAGATAAGCGCGACGGTGTATTTACCATGTAGGTTTTCGGCCATAAACTCCTGAAAAGGAGAGTATGGTCAATCATTAGATTTTTCAATAAATATAATAAATATGCTGAGTGAAGCGGGCTAAGTACCTAAGCGCCTCAGAACCTTAAATTAAAAACAAACAAAATGGCAAAATTAAACTTTGGCGGTGTTGAAGAAAACGTGGTAACCCGCGATGAATTTCCATTGCAAAAAGCGCAGGAAGTACTAAAAGACGAAGTAGTGGCAGTAATAGGCTATGGCGTTCAGGGCCCCGGGCAGGCGCTTAACCAGAAAGATAATGGCGTAAATGTAATTGTGGGCCAGCGCAAAAATTCTAAATCGTGGGATAAGGCCGTTGCCGATGGCTTTGTTCCGGGCGAAACCCTTTTTGAAATTGAAGAAGCCCTGCAACGCGGCACCATCATTTGCTACCTGCTTAGCGATGCCGCCCAAATTGAATACTGGCCCCTGGTTAAAGAAAACCTTACCGCCGGCAAGGCATTATATTTTTCTCACGGTTTTGGCATTACATTCAACGAGCAAACGGGCATCTACCCTCCGGAAAATGTAGACGTTTTCCTTGTGGCTCCTAAAGGCTCTGGCACATCATTGCGCCGCATGTTTTTACAAAACCGCGGGCTTAACAGCAGCTTCGCCATCTTTCAGGATGCAACGGGCAAAGCGTGGCAACGGGTAGTTGCCCTTGGCATTGCCATCGGTTCAGGCTATTTATTTGAAACCGACTTCCGTAAAGAGGTGTTCTCTGACCTTACCGGCGAGCGTGGTACGCTTATGGGCGCCATACAGGGCATTTTTGCCGCACAGTATGAGGTATTGCGTTCTAAGGGCCATAGCCCGTCTGAAGCGTTTAATGAAACGGTGGAAGAGCTCACGCAGTCGCTTATGCCGCTGGTGGCCGAGAATGGTATGGACTGGATGTATGCCAACTGCTCTACTACGGCACAACGTGGCGCGCTCGACTGGTGGAAGCGTTTCCGCGATGCTACCAAGCCCTTGTTTGCCGAATTATATGAAAGCGTAGAGACAGGCTTTGAGGCAGGCCAATCAATATCAAGCAACAGCAAGCCTGATTACCGCGTAAAGCTGGATGCCGAGCTGGCCGAACTCCGCGAAAGCGAAATGTGGCAGGCGGGTAAAACCGTGCGCAGCCTTAGGCCGGAGAATAACTAACCGCATGGCGGCAGCAAATTTATAACCATATCCGTTCCGTCATTGCGAGGAGGTACGACGAAGCAATCTCATAATTTTGGTTTATGAGATTACCCCGCTCCATAAACTACGCTCGCAATGACGCACCGGGTATACAACTCTATACATGAATACCGAAACGACCTATTTTCCTACGATACAAAGCGTACGCCAGGCGGCCGAAAGGCTGGCCCACGTGGTTAAAAAAACAGAGCTTTCGCTTAACCGCACGGCATCTGAAATGTATGGGGCAAACATTTACTTTAAGCGCGAAGACCTCCAGCAGGTACGGTCTTACAAAATTCGCGGGGCCTATAATAAGATGGCTACCCTTAACCCCGAGGAGCTCAGCCGGGGCGTGGTGTGCGCCAGCGCGGGCAACCATGCGCAGGGTGTGGCGCTGGCCTGCAACAAAATGCAGGTGCGTGGCACTATTTTTATGCCCACACCCATACCGGGGCAAAAGCTGGAACAGGTAAAAATGTTTGGCGGAGACTATGCACAGGTGGTTTTGGCCGGCGATACGTTTGATGAGGCTAAAGAAGCAGCGCAAAGCTATTGTACCGCTCAGGGTGCCGTGTTCATCCATCCGTTTGATGACCAGTATATAATTGAAGGACAGGCTACCATAGGGCTGGAGATACTGGAGCAGCTGCAGGAACATATAGATTATGTGTTTGTGCCCATAGGCGGCGGCGGGCTTGCGGCAGGCCTGAGCAGCGTATTCAGGGAGCTTTCGCCCGATACTAAAATAATAGGGGTAGAGCCGGCGGGTGCGCCCAGCATGAAAAAAGCCCTTGAGGCCGGCGAGGCGGTTCATTTAGACCGTATCAATAAGTTTGTAGATGGCGCTGCCGTGCAAAAGGTGGGCAGCTACACGTTTGATATTTGCCGCCAGACCTTAAGCGATATGCTTTTGGTGGATGAAGGCCGCATTTGCCAGGTTATCCTTTCTATGTACAACAAAGATGCTATTGTGGCCGAGCCTGCGGGAGCGCTCTCGGTAGCGGCATTAGAGCAGTACAAAGACCAGATTAAGGGCAAAAATGTGGTGTGCATCATATCGGGCAGTAACAATGATATTACTCGCATGGAAGAAATAAAGGAGGCTGCATTGCTCTATGCCGGGCTCAAGCACTACTTTATTGTGAAGTTTCCGCAAAGGCCGGGTGCCCTTCGTGAGTTTGTAATGAACGTACTAAGCCCCACCGATGATATTACACATTTTGAATACACTAAAAAGAACAGTAAAGAGAAAGGTACGGCCGTAGTGGGCATTGAGCTAAAACAAGCGGCCGATTTTGACGCCCTGTTAAGCAATATGAAAGAACGAGGCTTTTATGTAGATTATCTTAACAACCAGTATCATTTGCTTAATTTGCTGGTGTGAGATATATTTAAGGATTGTAATATTAAAAATTGAGCTATAGCATAGGGTATTTCCGGCTCATTACTGGATGTGGTAATCGATATTTCAGGAGTGTTTTTTAATATGCGGTTCATGGCTTCGCCAATAATTTTCATATTGCGTTCTACAGACGCTTTGTCCTGGTGTCTTGTTGAAATTCACTAAAAACTATAGGGTTATTATTAAAAAAGCTGTCGATTTCATTTATGGCATTATGTATATCATAGAGCTATGTTTTAACTGAATCATCCATAGATAAGCTGCCGTTGTCTTTCAACATTAGTTTTAAAATGTGGATTTTAACTGCCTGCTTTCCAATAAGTCAATATCGCGGTTTCAGGATTCTCTCAAGCGAAAACTTAAGGTCAAAATAGTTATCGGCATACCCTTCAGGATTCATACGATTAAATTCTACAATTAAATCTACATTTCTCAACGGCGTATAAAGGTTATTCGATTGCTTTAGTAAAGTCAGTTTTATAAAAAAAAAACCACCTTTACAGGTGGCTCTCAGTATCTTTTAAATATTATTGCAGTTGTTTTACCAGCTCTATAGACCCTTCGGGCATCTGTTCTACATACATTTCTGTGCCAAAGCGGCGCAGCTCTTTAGAGCCCTTAAACTTGCGCAGTGCCCTGTCCGGCCCAAAATGGCCCTGCCTGCCGTTGCCTGTTATTTTTCCTATGGCAAAGGCAAATAATGGCTCATCGGGGCTGCCCAGTACACCCATGTTGGTAAAATCTTCGTCAACCTGAAAATCGGGTGCAATGCCGGCGCTGTAGTCGCCAAAGTTATCGGCATTAAGCGTGCGCAGTACAATGGGCTGCATGGCATAGCGGTGGCTGCCGTTTACATGGTTACGGGTATAATCTGGCGAATCATATAAAGTAATAGAGCCCACATTTTTACCTGTTGTAGTATCGCCTATAACCACCACATCAATATACGGCTTAAGGCAGTTAATAACCAGCTCGCTGGCCGATGCCGTGCTCTCTGTAGTAAGTATATATACCTTGCTCAGGTTAAGGCTGTTGATGGCCTGACCGTTAATATTATCTGTAAAAAGATTGGTTAGCGCCCCCGGATTTTCATTTTCAAAATAGGCCTGTAGCTTGCTGTTCCATTGCTGGCGTGCAAACAGCTGGGTGTTAAACTGGCCGGTAATCATGCTGGCAAGGTAAGTGGCCGTTTGCACACTGCCGCCTCCGTTATACCGCAGGTCAAGCACCAGGTCTGTTACACCGGCACTGTTAAGCTGCGCAAAAGCCGTATTAAGCTCAGCATTATAATTGCTGTAAAAGCCATTATACATAAGGTAGCCTATAGTATGGCCAGTCTCTGTAACTGTTGTGTTTATAAACACCGGGTTCTCTGCATATTCTGTTTTAGTAAGGGCAACTTCCTGCCCGTTTGGCGTCAGGGTTGTACCGTCAAAATCGGCCAGGTTAAGCGTGTAGCTCTGGGCGCCTAGCAAACTTTGGTAATTGTTTACCGTGAGCACCTGCCCGTTAACAGCATAAAATATATCGCCGCGCTGTATGTCTTTAGTGCTGGCATTACTGCCGGGCATTATATAGCGCACATAGCCAAAAATAGTGGTGTGGCTGGCATCGGCATAAATAAGGCCAAACTCGGCACCGGTGCTTTTAGAGACACCCTGCAGGGCATTTTCCAGCACGGTAAAATCGCTGAATATAACACTCCACCGGTCTACCACGTCACGCTGGTATAACAGGCTCTCAAACAGGTCTTCGGGGCTGCTGTAACCTTCAAGATAATTATTTAGCTGCGCCTGGTTAGCAAAGCGGTCATCGGCAAGTGCCGGTACATCGGCCTGCCAAAGATAGTACAGGTTAAGGCCCTTCCATATAAAATCATTAACCGGCACGGCATTGTCATCCTGGTCTTCGCAGCTTATAAAACCCAGTGGGGCAGCCAGTAAGAGCAGCCCTATTATTATCTTTTTCATTCAGCAGATTTTGTAATTAAAACGTAAATTTAATTTTTTTAATGTTACCTGTAACAAAAAAAACAGTTAATCGTCTTCACTTTATAAACCAACAACAAACACCAGTTAACCAATGAACCAGGCGGAGTTTATCAAAACCATCTCCCCGTTTAAAGACAAGGCCTTCAGGCTTGCCAGGCGCCTCCTGGTAAGTACAGAAGAGGCCGAAGACGCCACGCAGGAGGTACTGGTTAAATTATGGAACAACCGCGAAAAGTTAAGTACTTACACCAGCGTGGAAGCACTGGCCATGACCATGACAAAGAACTACTGCCTGGACAGGCTGAAAAGCAAACAGGCCAGTGAGATGCGCATTGTGCATTCTAATTATACAGACAGGCAGGCGGGCCTGCAGCAACAGGCCGAGGACCGCGACAGCCTGCAATGGGCCGAAAAAATTATGGCTAAACTGCCGGAGCAGCAGCGCCTTATAATGCAGATGCGTGATATTGAGCAATATGAGTTTGAAGAGATTGCCAGAATAATGGATATGAACGAGACGGCAGTGCGCGTGGCCCTATCCAGGGCGCGGAAGACACTGAGGGAAGAACTGACAAAAACACACAGCTATGGAATTAAGAGAAATTGAGCAATTACTGGATAAATATTTTGATGCCGAAACTACCGTTGCCGAAGAAAATAATCTTAAGGCTTATTTTGCAGGCGATAGTGTAGCACCCCACCTTGAGCAGTACAGGTGTATGTTTGGTTATTTTACCCAACAGCAGGAACTGCATTTTGATAAAAAACTTCCGCTAAAAATTAAAGTTAGCTATACTAAATGGCTCTCTGTTGCGGCAAGTGTAGTGTTGCTTTGCGGCATGTTTGCCTGGTTTATTAATACTAACCGGCCACAGCAGCAGGATTTAGGTACCTATGATGACCCGGAAGTGGCCTTTCGTGAAACGCAAAAAGCCCTTGGCATGCTTAGCAGCAAGGTAAACATAGGTGTAGAGAGCGTTAATTATTTAGGCGAGTATGAAAAACAACGCAAAACCATTTTTAAAGAATAATCAATCATCAGTCAAAAAACAATATTAAATCAATCATCAATCAAAAAACTTTAAATCATGAAAAAATTTGTAATTACAACCGTACTGGCCCTTGCACCATTTTTTACCTTTGCACAAGCTGCATTTGATAAATTTAACGATATAGAAGGTATAGAAACCATAAGCGTTAGCGGTAAAATGTTTGATATGCTGGGCGGGCTTAAAATAGATTCGCTTGGTGGTAAAGAGGCTAAGGTTAAAGACCAGATTAAAAACATAGAAAGCCTCAGGATATTTACAACATCCGAAAAAAAGCACAAAAAGGCGCTTCGTGCTGCTGCCGCTGATTACCTTAAAGACAACAGTCTTGAAGAACTAATGAGCATTACAGAGCATGGCTCTAAAATCAAGATATTTGTAAGGCAGGGCGCAACTGAAACAAGTATTATGGAAGGCCTTGTGTTTATAGACGACGCCGATGATAAAGAGCTTGTACTGGTAGCCTTTACCGGAAATGTAGACCTTACCGCGCTGCAGGATAAAGAATAAGTACCGTACCCCAAAACACCAAAAACAAAAATTTAATAATTTACCAAAATGAAAAAGTTTATAATAGCCTTAGTATTTGCCATACTGCCCACCGTGTCATTTGCACAGCAGGCTTTTGCAAAGTTTGAGGATGTGCCCGAGATACTATCGGTAATAGTAAACAAAAAAATGTTTGAGCTTATGAGCCAGGTAAAGCTTGACCCTAAAGATAAAGAAGGGCAAAAATACCTTTCGCTGGTTAAAAAGCTCGATAACTTAAGAGTGTTTACAACAAGCAGCAACAAGTATAGCAGCGAAATGAAGACTGCTGTTACCACCTATCTAAAAACAAATCCGCTTGAAGAGCTGATGCGCATTAGCGAAGGGGGCCAGAACATAAAGATTTATGTAAAAAATGGCGCCACGGCAAGCCAGGTTAAAGAGCTGCTCATGTTTATGGAAGGGGGCAAGCAGGAAACGGTGCTCATGTCTCTTAGTGGTAATTTTGACCTGAGCGATATCTCGATACTTACAGACAAGCTTTCGCTGCCCGGCGGTACGCAACTAAAAAAGGCGGCAGCCAAAAAATAATAAACTATGATACGCTTTATAATCGCTGCCATAACGGCATTGCTGCTGGCCTCATGCAATAATGAGCCTACCGTGCAAAAATATTTTGTAACCAAGGCCGAAGAAAAAAGCTTTATGGCCGTTGATATTGCCCCAAGCATTATTAAGACAGATAAGCTTAAGCTTACCGGCGAGGAAAAAAAAGCGCTTGACTGCCTTGACCATATAAACGTGCTGGTTTTTAAAGCCACTAATGTTAATAAGCCGCAGTTTGAAAAGGAAAAGGCAAATGTAAAAAGCCTGCTTAAAACTGAAACGTATGACGAGCTTATAAAATTTAACAGTGGGCAGGGCGGAGGCTCTATCAATACTAAAGGTGAGGGTGAGCATATAAATGAGTTTTTAGTATATGTGCACCAAAAAGATAACGGCTTTGGCCTTGTGCGCGTAACAGGGCAGGACATGACTCCGGCAAATGTAATGACCATTGCAGGCCTTATGGGCAAAGGCGGCCTTGATATGGATCAGCTTAAGCCATTACAGGCGCTTATGCAAAGCAACAATAAAAAATAGGGATTATATATTTAGGTAAAATGGACTTCCTTATTAAAAGAATCCTCTGCGGCAACGCAGGGGATTTTCTATTTCAGCGTTAAAGGCAAAGAAAAGCTGCATTTTACAAACCCGCCCACTTGGTAACCCGGTTGCCAGCGGGGCGCCTGGGCCAATACTTTTTTAACTTCCTCAATATATTGTGGGTTATCTGTACCTTTAATTTCATCTACAGCAATAAACCCATTTCTGTCAAGGGTAAAGAGTACCGTAGTTTTGCCTACAACACTTTTTATTTTTGAATGGTCAATATTGTCAGCAATATATTTAGTGAGTTCCTTTATGCCGCCATAATACATAGGGTGCAACGTATTAAAAGGTATTAGATAATCAAGGATGTCCTGCGGTACTGCCGTGCCATCTTCCATAGGAACTTGTGTCGTACCATCATTATCATCCCGGCTGTAATAAGCCTTGACAGTTTTACCATCTTTGTATAGAACTAAATTTCTTTCCAGATCAAAAGCCAGCATAAGTGTGCCGTTTTTATAATATTTTGTGTCTTCTACGCGCTCACCATTTTTATACACAAAGTGTACTTCAATGCCATTAGCTTCATCAAAAATTTTCCAGATACCGGTTTTGTTTCCGTTTTCATCAATTTTGTTGATGGTTTCACCTTTGTAACTAATTTCGCTTTGAGCGAATACTGCTGTTGTTGTAAGTAGCAGGAGGATTAAATATTTCATAGTTCTATTTTGTGGGCGCAATGTATAAAATCCCTCAATACAAAACCTGGCAGTTGGTGCAAAAAAAGCTGCGGCGTTTTTTAACACCTGTATATTCTTTAATAAGCGGAAGGTTGCAGCGCAGGCAGGTTTTTTTGCTGTGTGCCAGCCAGTGTTTTTTTAGCACATACTCTTTCTTCCAGCGCAAAAAGTCAAAGCTGTAATTGCGGGCTTCGGCAATAAGCTCATGCTGCTTCTCTGCAGGTATGCTGCCGGTTTTGCTTTCGGGATGCACATACACCCGGTACAGCACCTCGTTTTTAATAATGTTGCCCACACCGCTAAAAACATCCTGTTCCAGCAGGGTATCGCAAATCATTTTATCAGGCATATCCTTAAATTTCTCAAATGCGGCATTAGCATCCCAGGCATCGCCCATAACATCTTCGCTCCACTTGTAATGGTCATTAACATCGCCTTCCAGCACTTTTACGGCAGCAGTATATATATTGAGTTCTCCATTAGCAAAAGTAAGGCCCAGCCGCAGTTTAGAGGTTTTTTTACGTTCATTGATACGGTAGGTACCAAAAAGCAAAAAGTGAACGCGTAGTGTAAATCCGTCAAAGCACAGCAGCAAATGCTTTCCCCATGTTTTTATGGCAATTAGTTTTTTGCCTTCAATGCGTGCCATATCTATTTTTGCATTACCGGATGCGGTAAGCACGTTGTGGCCTTCAAAAATGTCTGCTTCTTCTTTTGCAATAATAATACTGGGACCCTCCGGCATGTTGTAAGATTTTATAACTTAAAGTTACAAACAATATGCGGTGCAGGTTTTGGCATTAGCCAAGATTTAACACGGTTATAGCTTAAAAGTAAAGCCGTCTACTACCTTAGCATTATATTTAACCACATCAAACGTGTATAGAAATGATCCCTTTCGCGATGATTTCATATCCTTTTCGTCGGTCTTCAGTAAAATATCAAGCCCGTTTATTTTATTTATAAAGTTGCGCTTATCAAGCTTTTCACCTAAGATGGCTTCATATAATGTTTGCAGCTGTTTCATCGTGAATTTTTCGGGCAGCAGCTCAAACCCAATGGGCTTGGTGCTGGCACGGTAGCGCAGGCGCAGCATGGCATGGTTTACCATTGTATTGTGGTCAAAAATAAGGCTGGGAGCCTCACTGATATCAAACCACTTGGCCGAAAAGTCTTCGTTTAATGGTGTTTCTTCGGTAATATTAATAAGGGCATAATAAGAAACAGATACGGTGCGGTCTACAGGATCCCGGTCAAGAGCGCTGTAGGCACGCAGTTGCTCCATATAAACATCATGAAGGCCGGTAAGGTGGTTTAGTACACGGTTTGCGGCCTCATCAAGCGTTTCGGCAGGCTGTAAAAAGCCTCCCATAAGTGACCAATGGCCTCTTTCGGGCTCAAAATCACGCTTAATAAGAAGAATTTTCAAATTTTTTTTATCAAACCCAAAAATTATACAGTCTACCGCAAGTAATGTTTTTACCTGGTCATTATAGTTATCCATGCATGTATTAAAAGGCAGCAAGATACTAAGAATAAAGGTATTTTACAACACTTGCATAGTTACCAAAAGAATAACTATATAATAATAAAGAACGTTGTAGTATTATGGTGTTAGAGTTTTTTTTGCCTTAAATTTTAAATTAGTGGAAAAAATATTTGGTTTTTTTACAAATCTTTAATTACATTTGGAAGTGTAAAAAATACATTTATAAAACAAACCAAATTTTAATGTTTATGATGACAATTACCCATTTATTTAAGGCAGCGGGAGGGCACACCCTGAAAATCAGGATTGCCCTTGTTGTAGCCGTCTTGTTTTCTGTCTGTACAATGCAGGCTCAAAGCATCACCGTGAGCGGTACCATTACCGATGCCGCGGATAATGCTGCGTTGCCTCTCGCAAACGTTGTAGTTAAGGGTACTACTAAAGCGGCTACTACAGATTTTGATGGTAAATATACCATTGACGCAAATCAAAACGATATCCTTGTTTTTTCTTACATGGGATATACAGATCAGGAAATTGCCATAGCAGGGCAAACCACTATTAACGTTTCACTTGCCACAAATGCTACCGCGGTAGATGAGGTGGTAGTAATAGGTTACGGCAGCCAAAAGAAATCTGACCTTACAGGGTCTGTAGCCGTAGTTAATGTGGCTAACGCTAAGCAAACCGTTACGTATGATGTGGCCAAGATGCTACAGGGCCAGGCTGCGGGTGTTACCGTACAAAGTAGCGGTGAGCCGGGTGGTTTTGTAAATATTAAAATACGGGGCATGTCTTCGTTTACAAACAACAACCCCTTATTTGTGGTAGATAATATACTGGTAGATGGGCCTTATGACTTTGCTCCTGGCGATATTGAGTCGATACAAATACTTAAAGATGCCTCTGCTGCCGCTATATATGGTGTGCGTGGCGCTAATGGTGTAGTTATCATTACCACTAAAAAAGGAAAGGCCGGTAAGGTAAGCGTTAACTTCCGTTCACTAACAGGTTTCCAGAATGTGCGTAATAAAATAGATGTAACTAACCGTGAGCAATACCAGCAAATAACCAACCAGGCTTACGTTAATTCAGGGCAGACGATACTGCCGGGTAACGACCCTGCAAGCCAGTATTATATTAACGATGTAGATACAAACTGGCAGGATGCCGCGTTCCGCACCGGCCGTATAGAAAATCATGCGCTTAGCTTTACAGCAGGCTCTGAGGCGCTTAGCTATAACTTTAGCGTAGACTATTTTAAAAACACCAGCTATCTTAAAACGCCTCAGTCTTATGAGCGTTATACAACTAACCTTAATGTTAGCGGTCAAAAGGGTAAATTTAAATACGGTGGTAAAGTAAGCTATACCAGCAGTGGCAAAGAAAACTTTAACTCTTATAATGGCGAATCGGCCATGACTGCCTTGCTGCAGGCCATACCTACCATGCCGGTTTATGATGAAAACAGGCTGGGTGGCTACGGTGGCGCAGATAACCTTACACAAAGGGCTATTACATTAAACGTAATAGGCTTTAATAACCTTATAAGGAACCGCACTAACAGGAACCGGTTTTTAGGTAACATTTGGGGTGAGGCAGAAATAGTAAAAGGCCTTAAATATACCCTTAGGGCCAGTGCTGACCAGTTTAACGGCTTCAACAGGATGTTTACCCCGCCAAGCGACCTTGGCTGGTATTATGTTACAGAAAATGCCGAATCTGCCCTTACTGTAAATAACGATAAAAACCTGCGTACCATAGTAGATAACCTTATAAACTATGATGTTGTTATAGGTAAGCACAACATATCTGCCATGGCAGGTTATGTAATGGAAAAAGAAACATACTACAACCACTACAGCCGTGGCGTGGGTTACACCCCAGGCGAAAATGACCACCTAAACTATGCTGATGCCATATCCGGCGGCGAATTTGAATCGGCTGTAAGACGTAAATCAATACTGGGAAGGTTAATTTATACTTTTGATGATACTTATATCCTAACGGCAAACTTCCGCCAGGATAAAAGCTCACTTTTCCCGGAGTACAACAACACAGGTAACTATTACTCTATTTCGGGTGCTTATAAGGTGCATAATGATGTAAAACTGCCAGAGTGGTGGAACGCATTAAAAGTGCGTGGAGGCTATGGTTTGTTAGGTAACAATACTATTGGGGTATATGCATATTCGCCTACGGTAAACCCTTTTGCAAGCTACCTTTATGGCAACACGCTTGCGCCGGGTACTACAGTAACCAGTGCTTTTGACCCTAATATTACCTGGGAAGATACCACTACTGCTAACGTAGCTGTAGAAACCGGTATGTTTAACAACAAACTACAGTTTACCGCAGAAATATACGTTAAAAAATCTACCGGTCTGCTTATGGGTGTGCCGCTTCCGTACTCTACAGGTGCTTTTCCTGCCAGTATTACTACAAACGCGGGCGATGTGCGCAACACAGGCCTTGAATTTACTGTAGGCTATAGCGATAACGACCATGAAGTTAAATGGGGAGTAAATGCTAACCTTGGCACACTTAAAAACAAGGTCCTTAAATTAGGCGATTCAGGCGACCCGCTTCCGGGCATTAATTCAATGACTTCGGTAGGCCGCTCTGTAGGCGAAATTTATGTATATGAAGCTGAGGGTATCTTCCAGAATCAGGCAGAAATAGACGCGCACGCCACCCAGCCCCTTGCCAAGCCAGGAGATGTAATGTTTCGCGATGTTAACGCAGACGGCATAATTACTGATGATGACCGTACGTATCAGGGTGTTACTATACCTAAATACAGTTATGGCCTTAACTTTAATGCAGAGTACAAAAACTTTGATTTTTCATTTGGCTTTGTAGGTGCAGGTGGTAATAAGGTATATAATGGTACCTATAATGCCCTAATGATAGGCGGCTTATTAAACCACAGCACAGATGAGCTTAATTACTGGACCCCGCAAAACACTAACACAAACGTGCCACGCCCGGATGTGCTGGAGTCTAATCAAAATGCAAGGCCATCAAGCCGTTTTGTGCAGGACGCAAGTTATTTAAGGCTGCAAAATGTACAGTTAGGTTATTCGATTCCTTTAAAAGATACTAAATTTATTGAGAGGATAAGAGTATACGCCTCGGGCCAAAACATATTTGTAGTAACCAAGTTTACAGGATATGACCCTGATTTTATGAGTGATGGATTGTTGTCGAGAGGTTTTGAATCGGGTTCGTTCCCTAACCCCCGTACATTCATATTTGGTATTGAAGCTAGTTTTTAAAAATTAAAAGAAAAAGAACATGAAAACATTTCAAATTAAAAATTTTATAGTGCTTTCCGCGCTGGCCGTCATGATGACCGGCTGTGTAACGGATGAAGATTTGGTGCAAACTGACCCTAACCTTGATAGCGAACTTGCTTTCTGGAAAACGGATGAAGATGCGGTTAAAGGGTTAAACGCCGCATACAGCGCATTACTTGCAGATGGTACCTATATGAGGAGCACGCCGCTGCTTCTTGACCTTAAAGGAGATGATATGCGCAGCAACAGCCCATGGGTAGCCATGGCTAATGTGGGCAAGTTTAACAGCAGCGTGGCAGATGCCTCTATATACGGCTGGGCTTACGAAATGTGCTACCAGGGAATTTACCGTGCTAACCAGGTACTAACAAAAGTGCCTGCTATAGAAATGGATGCAGAGCTAAAGCAACGTGTGCTGGGACAGGCCTATTTTTTAAGGGGGTTGTACCTGTTTCATATGGTTAACTTTTTTAAAAATGTACCCATTCCACTATCTTTAGAAGAGCTAAAGCATCCTCAAAAAACAGAAGCCGAAGGCTGGGCGCAGGTAAAGGCAGATTTTCAAATGGCTGCCGATATGCTGCCTGCATCATATACAGGCATTACTGGCCCGGATGCCGATCAGAAAGGCCGTGCAACTAAGGGCGCCGCGCTTGCTTACTTAGGCAAGGCACAACTTTTTACACGGGATTTTACAGGCGCAAAAGCTACCTTTGAAAGTGTTATGAACCTTGGTGTTTACAGCCTTGTAAGCAACTACCGCGATAACTTTACAACAGCAAACGAAAATAATTCAGAATCTGTTTTTGAAGTGCAGTTTAGCCGTGAGGCAGGTGGCGTGGCTTTAGGATGGGGCGGTATACCTGCTTCAGACTGGGGTAAAACAAGTGCCCGTGCCATTACCTATGCACCCCGAGGCTTTGGATGGACAGATGCGCAACCCACATGGGCGTTATATAATGAGTTTCATGATGAGCTAACGGCTAACGGCCAGGTAGACCCAAGGCTGGATGCTACCATTTTTTACAACAAGCCGGGCGTTATGCTGTATGGCCAGAGTTTTCAGCAATATTATGCTACAAGCCCTGCAGATTTAAATGACCTGTTTGCCCGTAAATACCAAAACTCTGATGGCGATTTTGCTAACGAGATGGACTGGAGGAGCGGTATAAACGAGCGCCTTTTGCGTTATGCGGATGTATTGCTTATGTATGCAGAATGCCTTAATGAAACAGGCAATACTGCCGGCGCATACACTTACATACAGCAAGTGCGCAGCCGTGTAGGCCTGGCAGACCTTGCCACTGTGCACCCTAACATGACACAGGCACAAATGCGCGACCAGATAGCGCACGAAAGGTTCCTTGAGTTTGCGCTGGAAGGCCATCGTAGCGATGATATCCGCCGTTGGGGCTGGTATCAGGACCCTGCAAAGCTTGCATGGTTAAAATCACGCGATCCTGAGTTTAACAGCTACACACCGGGCAGGGAATACTTCCCTATACCACAACTTGAAATGGATACAAACCCGGGCATTATTCAAAATACGGGGTACTAATATTTTTATTTCTATATAAACTAAATATCACGCGGCGGGCACCGAATGCCTGCTGTGTGATATTAAAATTTTAACAAACTATGAGCCATTTAAAGCACTACACAACTATGTTACTGCTTGCCGCCGGCAGTTTTTTACCCCTGGCAGCACAACAAAAATCCTCGGTAACCATTACGGCACAGGCCGATGCGCCTACAATTTCAAAGCATATTTACGGACACTTTTCTGAGCATTTGGGCCGTTGCATCTATGATGGTTTTTATGTAGGGGAAAAAAGCACCATACCCAATACAAAAGGTGTACGCAATGATATTATTACCGCGCTTAAAGAGCTTGGTATACCTAACCTGCGCTGGCCGGGCGGCTGCTTTGCCGATACTTACCACTGGAAAGACGGTATAGGCGATAAAACCAAAAGGCCTACCATGGTAAACCAGTGGTGGGGTGGCGTAACCGAAGACAACAGCTTTGGCACACACGATTTTCTTGACCTTTGCGAGGTATTGGGCACAGAGCCCTACCTGGCTGCAAATGTGGGCAGCGGTACCGTACAGGAATTTACAGAATGGATACAGTATGTAAACCACCAGGGGGGAAGCCCAATGAGCGAACTTCGTAAAAAAAATAACCGCGATACACCCTGGGGTGTAAAGTTTTGGGGTGTGGGTAACGAGGCCTGGGGCTGCGGTGGCAACATGACGCCGGAATATTATGCCAACCTTTACCGCCAGTATGCTACTTTTATGACAGACTGGAGCAACACGGGCAGCATGTTCAGGATAGCATCGGGCGCTAACGTAGCCGATTACCACTGGACTGAAGTGCTTATGCGCGATATCCCTAAGAGCCTTATAGAAGGTGTGGCATTACATTCATACTCTTTTGTTACCTGGGAAAAAAAGGGCTCATCTACTAAATTTGATGAAAGCCAGTATTTTGAAACCATGAAAACAGCCCTTAAAATGGAAGAGCTGGTTACTAAGCATACTGAAATAATGGACAAGTATGACCCACAGGGAAAAATTGCCCTTATTGTAGATGAGTGGGGCGGATGGTATGATGTAGAAGAGGGTACAAACCCCGGTTTCCTGTACCAGCAAAACACAATGCGCGATGCCATGATTGCCGGTACAACGCTAAACATATTTAATAACCACAGCAAGCGCGTGCGCATGGCTAACCTGGCACAAACAGTAAACGTGCTGCAGGCGGTAATACTTACCAAAGGCGATAAAATGCTGCTTACACCTACTTACCATGTAATGAAGATGTACAAAGTACACCAGGATGCAAAGCTGCTTCCGGTACAGGTGCAGTCGCCTGAGTATAAATTTGGCAACGAAACCCTTCCTGCCATATCAGCTTCAGCTTCGGTTAAAGACGGCAAGACACACATCTCATTGGTAAACATTCATGCTAAAGACAAAATAACTACAGAAATAGACCTGAAATCTCTAAATCTTAAAGATTTTACAGCGCAAATAATAACATCGCCTAAACTACAGGACCACAATACTTTTGATAACCCAAATGCCATTACACCTAAGGCATTTAAAGACTTTAAAGTAAAGAACGGTGTGCTTAGCGTTACGCTTCCGCCATTCTCTGTAGTAGTACTTGAGGCTAAATAATATAACCTGTTGCTATGAAAAAAATAAAATACATATACGCGCTTGGCTTTATGTTAGCGCTGGCCTCGTGTTCTAAAGACGCAGCCACTACTGACCCGGTTGACCCGGATCCGGTGGATGATGATAACCCACCGGTAAACCCCATAAACTTTGCGGCCATTACAGATACTTATCCGGGTTACACGCCCACTAATGTATACCAGTGGGGCTATCGCAATGTGCACGACCCATCCATTATAAAAAGCGGCAATACCTATTATTGCTATAATACAGATGTTTGCTTTGGCTCAGATATAAGGCCGGGTATCCAGATGCGTAAATCGACTGACCTTATAAACTGGGATTTTATGGGCTGGGTATTTGATGGCCTTCCTACCATGGGCGCCGCCTTTATCCAGAACAATGGCGTGCAGCCTTTTAACGCGCTGTGGGCGCCTTATGTTATACAGGTGGGCAATGAGTACAGGCTGTATTATTCGCTGTCTTCTTCGGCGCCCAGGCTTAGTGTTATAGGTATGGCAACATCATCTGCACCGCTGGGCCCCTGGACGGAGCAGGGCCTTGTGGTAACATCTAAAAATGATAATTCTGTACAAACTAACGCTATAGACCCTACAGTGGTGATAGACCCTGCGGGCAACCACTGGATGTATTATGGTTCTGCATGGGATGGTATTTATAAGCTGCAGCTAAACCCGGCTACGGGCCTTGCGCTTAACGACGGAGATAAGGGTACCCGTGTGGCACAGCGCGGCAGCACAGGCGGTATGGCAAATGGCAATATAGAAGGGCCAGAGGTTATTTATAACGCTGCCCTGAATAAATACTACCTGTTTATATCGTATGACTGGCTCCAGACAAAATATAATGTGCGCGTGGGCAGGTCAGACAATCCGGACGGGCCGTTTTATGATTATGCGGGCAACAACATCAATAATAATTCAGATGATGGCCCCATGATACTGGCACCTTATAAATTTAATAACCACAGCGGCTGGCAGGGCGTGGCACACTGTGCGGTTTTTCAGGATGGAAACGGCCAGTTTTTTATGGGCCACCAGGGCAGGCCGGGTGAAAACAGCTTTTATATGGATCTGCATGTACGCAAAATTTTCTGGACGGAAGATGGCTGGCCCATAGTTTCGCCGGAGCGTTATGCCGCGGTAGAGCAAACAACGATTGCCAGCGCCGACCTTGCCGGTACCTATGAGCAAATTATACTGGGGTATTCTGTAACGCCAGGGTATGGTGATGAGCAAACCAGCCCTGATTTCCAGACATCAGTTAGCCTGGTGCTTGATGCCGCGGGAACCATAAATGGCAACAGCAACAACCACTGGACCTATGCTAATGGCTGGGTTACCCTTAACTGGGGCACTGCTTATACAGATAAGCTGCATGTAGAGCGCGGCCGCGACTGGGAGAACAACGTGGCAAGCACTATATTGCTTACAGGCCTTAATAATGATGGCACAGCCATTTGGGGTAAAAAAATAAATTAATTCAGCATAGTACTTATGAAAATGGAACAATGGGGCAGGAAGGTAAAAAACTATAAAAACGGCGTTATTATAACAGCCATTGCTTGTTTTTTAGCAATAGGATGTTCTAAAGATGACCCTGCCGCACCGGCGGGTGGTGGCAATAACGATGATGATCCGCCGGTAGGCGAAACCTTTAACGGCCCAACGTATGCCGATAATTATACTACGATAGGCGGCTGGGAAAACCGCGCGCAGTGGAACCTTGCCAATGTGCACGACCCTACTATTGTTAAAGACGGTGCGTATTACTATATGTACCAAACAGATGCTTCTTACGGCAATGCTACCTTTGGACACGGCCATTTTCATGCCAGGCGTTCTCTGGATCTTATTAACTGGGAGTATATAGGCTCTACCATGAGCGATGCCCCTGCATGGGTTAAAGAATCTATGAATGCTAACCGGGCTACCATGGGCCTGCCGCCCATAGCAAACCCTAAATATGGTTACTGGGCACCATGCGTGCGCAAAGTAGACGGTAAATTCAGGATGTACTACAGTATTGTGGTAGATGAGCTTATTACCGGCACCGATGGTAACACATCATGGGGCGAACGCCCCTACATAGGCCTGATGGAGACCACCAGCCTGGCCTCAAATGTTTGGGAAGACAAAGGTATGGTTATCTATTCTGAGCCTGATGGTGTGGTAGACTACCACCGCGATGGCGGCAACGACTGGAACGCCTATTATAAGTTTAACGCTATAGATCCAAGCTACATTGTTACCCCACAGGGTGAGCACTGGCTTATATACGGGTCATGGCACACAGGTATAGCCGCCGTGCAGCTTGATGGCACAACGGGCAAGCCTTTTCAGCTAAATACTATTGAAGATTATGGCACGCGCATAGCCGGCCGTGGTATTGTAACTACCGAAAGGTGGCAGGCGCTTGAAGGGGCTGAAATTGTATATAACGAAGCTACCGGCTACTACTACCTGTTTATGGCTTATGATGAATTATCGGTGGCATATAATACCCGTGTAGCCAGGTCAACCAGCATTACAGGCCCTTACTATGGTAAGGATGGCCAAAATGTATCGGCCGGGGCACAGTGCTGGCCTATGGTTACGCATCCGTACCAGTTTGACAACCATACCGGCTGGGTAGGTATTTCGCACTGCGCAGTTATTAAAGATGACGATACCGGTAAATGGTACTTTTCATCGCAGGGCAGGCTGCCCGAAAACGTGCCGGGCATAAACGCCTCTAATGCGGTAATGATGGGCCAGGTACGTGAAATTGAATGGACGTCTGACGGATGGCCGGTGGTTTCGCCCGAGCGTTATGCAGGCGTGCCGCAAACCGAAATTACTGCCGAAAAGCTGGTAGGTGCGTGGGAAGTGATCAACATGAACTACCAGTACCGCACCATGCAAACAGCAGTTTCTGTAAGCCTGAATGCCAATGGCACTGTGGGCGGCGGCATGACAGGCACCTGGAGTTATGACGCTGCTAAACGTGCCGTAACTATTAATGGTATTGAGTGTAAGGTGTTTGATGCCTGGGATTGGGAAGCTTCGCCACGCAAAGTTACCCTGGCCATATCGGGCTATAATGCTGAAGGCAAGCCGCTGTGGGGCAAAAAAGCATATTAATTAGTACAATTATAAGGATGAAGAACGTTGTAACGGTTGTTTTGGGGGCGTTATCAGTAATGGCCTGCTCTTCTCAAAGGCAGGTTAGTACGGGCGCTGTTACCCAAAACAACCCCATAATAAAAGATAAATACATAGGCGACCCCGCCGCACTGGTATACAAAGATTCGGTATACCTGTATGGCGGGCATGACGAGGCTCCAAATGATTTCAACTTTTATAAGATGAATGAGTGGCTGGTATACTCAACCGCAGATATGGTTAACTGGAAGGCCCACCCGGTGCCGCTAAAAGCCCTCGATTTTAAATGGGCAAAAGGCGACGCCTGGGCCGCGCAGGTTATAGAACGCAACGGCAAATTTTACTGGTATGTGTGCGTAGAGCATGCTACCATTCCCGGTAAGGCCATAGGTGTTGCAGTGTCTGATTCGCCCCTGGGGCCGTTTAAAGATGCGCTGGGCCATGCGCTTATTACTAACGACATGACTACGCAAACCGGCATAACCTGGGATGATATAGACCCCACGGTATTTATAGATAACGGCCAGGCCTACATGTACTGGGGCAATACCGTGTGTAAATATATTAAGCTGAAAGGAAACATGGTTGAGGCAGACGGCGTCATCAACGTAGTGAGTCTGCCTAACTTTACCGAAGCCCCATGGATACATAAGGCTGGCGACTGGTTTTACCTATCATATGCTTATGAGTTCCCTGAGAAGATTGCCTATGCCATGAGCAAAAGCATAGAGGGGCCGTGGGAGTATAAAGGCATACTGAATGAACTTGCCGGTAACTGCAATACCAACCACCAGTCTATAATTGAGTTTAAAGATAAGTGGTACTTTATTTATCACAACGGCGCCATACAGCCCAATGGGGCAAGCTTTCGCCGCTCTGTGTGTATAGACAGACTTTATTATAATAGCGATGGCACCCTGAAACGTGTGGTCATGACATCGGAAGGAATACATTAAGATATGAAAAAATTTTTAGTTTGGGTTAGTTTAGTGTTTTGGGGCAGCGCAATCGCACAGCAGACAACGCCTGCAAGCGAAACCATTGTACATGATCCTGTAATGATACAGCAGGACGGCATGTACTATATCTTCTGCACAGGGCGCGGCATTTCGGTATTTTCGTCTAAAGACATGAAAAGCTGGACGAAGGAAAAGCCGGTTTTTGAAACCGCACCTGCGTGGGGCACCACCGTGGCGGCTGATTTTAAAAACCATATTTGGGCTCCGGATGTGTCGTTCCACAACGGGCAGTACTATTTGTACTACTCGGTGTCATCCTTCGCTAAAAATACATCCGCCATAGGTGTGGCAACTAATAAAACGCTTAATCCGGCCAGTAAAGATTTTAAGTGGGAAGACCATGGCATAGTAATCCAGTCGGTGCCCAACCGCGATTTGTGGAACGCCATAGACCCCAATTTGGTGTATGACGAAAACAACACACCGTGGCTTACTTTCGGTTCGTTTTGGGATGGGCTTAAGATGGTGAAGCTGAGTGCCGACCTGTTGAAGACCGCCGACCCTGAAGAATGGTACACGGTGGCACGCCGCGAGCGCACCTTTAACCTTGAAGATAAAGACCCGGGCGATGCCGCACTGGAGGCGCCTTTTGTATTTAAAAAAGACAGCTGGTACTATATGTTCCTGTCATGGGATTATTGCTGCCGCGGCGAAAACAGTACTTACAAGGTAGTGGTAGGCCGCAGCCAGAACGTTCACGGGCCATTTTTAGATGCAACAGGTAAAGACCTTAACCAGGGTGGAGGAACGCTGGTAATTGAAGGCAACAAGAACTGGGCAGGTGTGGGCCACAACAGCGCTTACACGTTTAACGGTAAAGATTACCTTATTTTCCATGCCTATGAAATTGACAAAAAAGGCAGGCCTGTGCTAACCATTAAAGATATAACATGGCAAAACGGCTGGCCTAAAGTAACACCCATGAATTAATTTGAATATCCCAAAAAGCAAAATAATGAAGATAGTTAAAAAAATAAGCCTGTGCATCCTCCTTTCGGTGGGAGCACAGGCTGTTGCACAACAAAGCCTGGCAGCCTATCCTATCAGGCCGGTGCCCATCAACAAAGTAAAGGTTACTGATAATTTCTGGCTGCCCATCATAAAGCAGGTACAGGAAAAAACCATTCAGTATGCCATACAAAAGTGTAGTGAGGAGGGCCGGTTTGAAAACTTCCTTATCGCCGGAGGGCAAAAAAAGGGAGAAGTAAAAGGGCAGATGCCGTTTGATGACTCAGATGTGTACAAAATTATAGAAGGCGCATCTAACTCGCTTATCAGCTCGCCCGACCCTAAGCTGGAGGTGCTGCTGGATTCGCTTATAGCCATTGTAAAAGTGGGCCAGGAAAAAGACGGTTACATTACCACCTGGCGCACCATAAACCCCGCTAAGCCGCCTGCACCATGGGTTAAGGTAGAAAAAGGCGAGCGCTGGGAATATATGAGCATGAGCCACGAAGAGTATAATGCGGGCCACCTGTATGAGGCGGCTGCGGTGCATTACTGGGCTACCGGCAAGCGTAACTTTTTAGACATCGCCATTAAAAACGCTGACCTGTTTGTAAAAACTTTTGGCAGTAACCCCGGCCAGATACAGGCCGTGCCCGGGCACGAAATTATTGAGACAGGCCTGGTAAAGCTGTACATGATTACCGGCAAAGAAGAGTACCTGAAGCTGGCGAAATTTTACCTTGATAACAGGGGCAACCCAAACAACAAAGAGCACTATGGCGCCTACGCGCAAGACCATATTCCGGTTACACAGCAGGATGAGGTGGTGGGCCACGCCGTGCGTGCCGTGTATTTATATGCCGGCATGACTGATATCGCGGCTATCTATAAAGATGATGCATACCGCACTGCCATAGACAAGCTCTGGAACAACATGGTTGAGAAAAAGACGTATATAACCGGTGGCATTGGCGCACGCCATGACGGCGAGGCCTTTGGCGATAACTACGAACTGCCCAACCTTACGGCCTATAACGAAACATGTGCCGCCATAGGAAGCGTGTACTGGAACAGCCGCCTGTTTAACCTTACTGGCGATGTAAAATATTATGATGTGCTGGAGCGCACCATGTACAATGGATTGATTAGCGGGATATCGCTTAAGGGTACCGAGTTCTTTTACCCCAATGCGCTGGAAAGCGATGGTAAGTACCTGTTTAACCGTGGTGCCTGCACCCGCCAGGGCTGGTTTGACTGCTCCTGCTGCCCAACCAACCTGATACGTTTTATACCGGCCATACCGGGGCTAATTTATGCTACTGAGAACGATGTTTTGTATGTAAACCTGTACATGTCTAATACGGCTGAGGTAGCTTTGGCTAATAATAGCTTTGCCATATCACAGCAAACCAACTACCCATGGGATGGCAAAGTTACCGTAGCAATTAACCCGGAAAAAGAAGGTAACTTTACGCTAAAGTTCCGCATACCCGGATGGGCACGCAACGAGGTTATGCCCGGTGGATTGTATACCTATAAAGGCAATGTAAGCGCGCAGCCTGCACTTACCGTTAACGGCAAAAAAGTACAGGGCACTATAGAAAACGGTTACTTTGTGGTAACCCGCAGCTGGAAAAAAGGCGATGCCGTAACGCTTAACTTCCCAATGGAAGTGCGCGAAGTAGTGGCCAGCGATAAGATTGCCGATGACCAGGGAAAGGTATCGTTAGAATATGGCCCGCTGGTATATACTGTAGAGCAAGCCGATAACGCTAACATCAGCGCTATAAGCATCAATAATACAACTACCTTTAAAGTGAAGAAAAGGCCTGAAATGCTTAAGGGTATCTTTACCATTGAAGGCAAAACCGGCAAGCAGAAATTTACCGCCATTCCCTATTACTCATGGAGCAACCGCGGCGTGGGCGAGATGAAAGTATGGTTGCCCGAAACAAAATAATAAACCGATAAACAAACATAAATGAAATCAGGATTTGTAAGCAGCGTTGCCTTGGCACTGGCCCTAACCGGCGGTGTGGTGTGTACTGCCCAGCAGAAAAACAGTTATGTGCTGGATTGTAAAGAAACCGGCATAAAAATACAGCCTACCATGTACGGCATCTTCTTTGAAGATATTAATATGGGTGCCGATGGCGGACTGTATGCAGAAATGGTGAAAAACCGCTCTTTTGAGTTTGCCGCGCCCCTAATGGGGTGGAACCAGCCCAATAGTGACAGGCACTCACTCAACGACAAATCGGGCTATGCCAATGCCATCCGTACAGAGAAAGAAGTGAACAGCCGTATACTTCGTGTTGAGGTAAAAAATGCCGCGGGTTACAGCCTTATCAACGAGGGTTTCCGCGGTATGGGCGTTAAGGCTAACGACCAGTACAATCTATCGGTTATGGCGGCCAATCAGAGCGGCAGTATCTCAAAAATAAAATTTCAGTTTATAGATGATGCCGGTAAGGTGGTGGGCGAAACAGCCATCAGCGTAAACGGTACAGCCTGGAAAACCTACACAGGCCAGATAAAAGCCACTACTACAGTAAATAAAGCCAAGCTTAAAATTACGTTTGAAGGTACGGGTGTTATTGACCTGGATATGGTTTCGATATTTCCGCAGGATACCTGGAAGGGCAGAAAAAACGGCCTGCGCAAAGACCTTGTGCAAATGCTGTATGACCTAAACCCGGGCTTTCTTCGTTTTCCCGGCGGATGTATTGTAGAAGGGCGCACGCTTGAGGAACGCTACCAGTGGAAAAAGACCGTGGGTGCTGTTGAAGACCGCGAAATGATTATCAACCGCTGGAATGTAGAGTTTGGCCACAAGCCTACACCGGATTATTTCCAAACGTTTGGGCTTGGTTTTTATGAATACTTTTTGCTATCGGAAGATATTGGCGCAGAGCCATTACCTGTATTGAGCTGTGGTATGGCTTGTCAGTTTAACACCGGAGAGCTGGTACCGATGGCCGAGCTTGACCCCTATGTTCAGGATGCTGTAGACCTTATTGAGTTTGCCAATGGCCCTGTAACATCAGCCTGGGGCAAGGTGCGCGCCGATATGGGCCACCCGGCACCCTTTAATCTAAAGATGATAGGTGTGGGTAATGAGCAGTGGGGTCCGGACTATATTGAGCGCTACAAAATATTTGAAAAGGCTATTCACGCCAAATATCCGAATATCAGGATTGTTTCGGGCAGTGGGCCGTCTCCTGACGGTGAGCAGTTTGACTTTGGCTGGAAAGAGCTTAAAAAACTGAATGCCCAGATTATTGATGAGCATTACTACAACACGCCAACCTGGTTTAAAGAAAATGTAACCCGTTATGACAGTTATGACCGTAAGGGCCCTAAGGTTTTTGCCGGCGAGTATGCCGCACAAAGTGTTGCCATTGCCAGCCCTGAGAACAAGAACAACTGGGATTGCGCCCTTGCCGAAGCGGCCTTTATGACCGGCCTTGAACGCAATGCCGAGGTGGTGAACATGACCAGCTATGCACCGCTTTTTGCCCATGAGGAAGGCTGGCAGTGGACGCCGGATTTGATTTGGTTTAACAACCTGCAAACCTATGCTACACCTAATTATTACGTACAAAAGCTGTATGGCAACAACGCGGGTACAGACCTGGTTGCCATTACCTATAAGGGCAAGGCTATTACCGGCCAAAACGGTATGTTTGCCACAGCAGTTATAGATAAAGCTACCGGCGAGGTAATTGTAAAGGTTGTAAATACTACAAATAAAGCCCAAAAAACAGATATAGCCGTAAAAGGTAAAAAACTTGCTACCACCGGCAAAATGACTACTTTAAAAAGTGACAGCCTTGAGGCAGAGAATGGCTTTGGTAAAGATGTAATTGCGCCAAAAGAATCAAGCTTCAGCCTGGGCAGCAGCAAAATTGATGTAGAAGTACCCGCACAGGCTTTAGTAATTATGAGGGTAAAAATCAAGTAATAAATTAAGTGTTTAATTTACATTTATAATATAATAAATGCTATATTTGCCTTAAGCAACGATAACGATATATTGATGTGTTTAAGGCAGGTATGGTGATAAACCACAACAAACCAAACATGAAAAAAACTTTTAAATCAGGCGTTTGCTTACTGCTGTGCAGCCTTATGCTGCTTAGCTGTAAAGACGAAAAAAAATCAGATATGCCGGAAACCGCTGAAACAAAAACAAAAAGCACTATTGTAAAGAGCGATTATGCTACTACAAAAGAGGGTGTAAAGATTGATAAATATACGCTTACCAATGCCAATGGCATGAAGATGGAAGTGATTACCATGGGCGGCGATATCATATCGTTAACCGCACCCGATAAGAACGGCAAGTTTGAAGATATTGTTTTAGGCTACACCACACCGGATCTTTACCTGGAGGGCAACCCATATTTTTTCGGTGCCATCATTGGCCGCTATGGCAACAGGATTGCCAAGGGTAAATTTACGCTTGATGGCAAACCGTATCAGCTTACCGTAAACGATGGGCCTAACAGCCTGCACGGTGGTAAAGGGTTTGACAAAAGGGTTTGGGCCGCAACCGCTATTGAAGGCGATGCGCCATCTATTAAGCTTACCTATACCGCTAAAGACGGGGAGGAAGGCTACCCGGGCAACCTCAAGGTAACCGTTACTTATGTACTTAGCAACGACAACGCGCTTGAAATAAGCTATGAGGCCGAGAGCGACAAGAACACGGTGGTAAACCTTACGCAGCATTCGTACTTTAACCTTTCGGGCAATTTTGCCGAGAGCATAGAAGGCCAGGAGCTGGAGCTTAAGGCCGGCAAATACCTTCCGGTAGATGCTACGCTTATTCCTACGGGAGAGCTGAAATCAGTTACCGGTACGCCGTTTGACTTTACTAAAGCCAAGGTAATAGGTAAGGATATTAACCTAGCCGACGACCAGCTAAAAAAGGGCCAGGGTTATGACCATTGCTGGATTTTTGACGATGCAGCCAACACTATGAAATCAGTAGGTGGGGTGTACCACAAGGCATCAGGCCGTTATATGGAAGTACTTACCACAGAGCCTGCCATACAGTTTTACAGCGGTAATTTTATTGATGGCACTAAAGACAGCAAAACGGGTGGTAAGTACCAAAAACGTTCTGGCCTTTGCCTTGAAACGCAGCATTACCCTGACAGCCCTAACCAGCCATCTTTCCCTACCACTACGCTAAAGGCAGGTGAAAAATACAGTACAAAAACAACATACAAATTCTCTGTTAAATAATAGTTTAAACATAAAGGGTTAGTTTCTAAACAGTAATAAAAGTTAATTGGGTTGATTATTTATTACAAAGGGTTAAGTTTAGCAATTATCTAAAAGCCGGTGTCTCATAGCACCGGCTTTCTATTTAATTATTTGTCCTTGAGTATTATAAAGCTTTTTAAGCCGTTAGCGGTATATGCGCGCACAAGGTAGGAGCCACGGGCAAGCTTGCCTATATCAAAGGCGGCCTCGGTTGTGTTAAATGACCGCTCTATCACTTTTTGGCCTACTAGTGTATACACTTCTATCAGATTAATTACTGTACCCGAAACAACATTTAACCGGTCTGCTACTGGGTTTGGATAATAGGTAAATCTGTTTTCTATAAAAGATTCTGCACCCAGCACCACTTGAACGGTTATTGCTAAGGGCTCAGATTCGCAATCTATGGTTTGGGTAACATAATATGTAGTGCCGTTTACAAGAATTGTATTTGTAGGAATAATGTTACCTTCGGCATCATACCATTTTATGTCTGTTCCGGTTACAATCAGGTTCCATATTGTGGCATTAGCACTGTTGTTTACAGAAACTGATTGTGTTGCCGCCCCTTGGGGAAGCGGTGTATTGCATATTTCGCCGCCATGAACACGTGCCACCCTATTACGAAAAACATCGTCGTATTTATTAAAGATTCCACCTATAAGGATTTGACCGTCAGATTGTAATGCTACATCATATACTGCTGCTCCATCAGTATAAGTATATACTACCCCCTGGCTTGGGGCAAAAGTGGAGTCAATTGTGCCGTCTGTATTAATACGCGCAATGTGCGGTCGCTGTACCCCGTCATATACTGAAAAAAGGCCTGCAATAATAATCTTTCCATTTGGTTGTAAAGCTATGCTCTGAATGCCATATGGGGCACCTTGCCCGGAGCTAAAAGATGTATCTAAGCTGCCGTCAGTATTTATCCTTGCTATGTATAAGCTTTGTATGCCGTTATAATAACCAAAGTTTCCTGCAATAATTATTTTACCATCTGGTTGCAGCAATAAAGATTTTATTGCTGCACCAGTGCCTGAGACAAATGTAGTATCAATACTGCCATCAGTATTCAGGCGTGCCAGGCCATCACTTTCCTGATCGCTGGTTTTTAAAAAACCTCCTACAATAATCTTTCCATCGGGCTGAAGGGCAATGGTGTTTATTACCTCATAGTCAGAAGCATCGGTAAAACTCTCAGAAGAATTAAAGGTAGCATCCAAGCTTCCGTCGGCATTTAACCGCACAATTTTTTTCATACCGGTACTGTTATAATCCATAAACTGCCCGGCCAAAACTATTTTTCCGTCTGGTTGTATTGCCATTGCCAGAATAGAGGAGCCGTCTCCTACGGGGCCCACACCGGGGTTAAAAGCAGCATCAAGGCTTCCGTCAGCATTAAGCCTGGCGATATTTTTACGGTTTGTGCCATTAAAGCTTGTAAAAAATCCACCTATAATTACTTTTCCATCGGGTTGCAGGGCTACACATTCTATCGAGTTATAATCACCTCCGGTTCCGGTACCAGGGTTAAACGCGGTATCTATACTTCCATCAGGATGTGTCCTTGCAATACGGTTCCTTAAAACGCCATTATAAGAGCCAAAAGTGCCGCCTAAAATTATTTTGTTATCAGGCTGTATTGCAAAAGCATTAACAAAGCCGTCAAAAACCCCCTTGCCGGGCCCAAAATCAGGATCAATAGTTCCTGTAACTTCAATCTGGCCAATAAAAAACCGGGTAAACCCGTTAAAGGTTGTAAAATTACCTCCCACTATAATATTACCTTCCTGCTGAAAGGCCAGGGCTAAAATAGCGGAATTTGCACCTTCGCCGGGATCAAACGTTGTTTCTGGGGTTCCATCGGCATTTAAACGGGTAATTGCTTTATGCAATGTGCCGTTGGTAGTAAAGTTTCCGCCTACAATCATTTTGCCATCAGGCTGTAAAAGTATTGCATTTACAAGAGCATAACTGGCCCCGCTTAAAGCAGTGCCCGTATTAAAAGTAGCATCAAGGCTGCCATTTGTGTTTAAACGGGCAATAGCGTTATGAGCCACGCCATTAAAAAGGGTAAACCATCCGCCAATTAGTATTTTGCCATCGGACTGTAGCGTCATGCCCATTACCCAGTCATTTGCGCCTGTACCGGGATTAAATTCAGTATCAAGACTACCGGCAGCATTTAACCTCGCAATATAATTACGGCTTGTGCCATTATAGTTTGTAAACAGGCCACCAATAATAATTTTACCATCTGGTTGCACAATTAAAGACCTTATACTGTTATTAGGACCTGGGCCAGGATTAAAAGTGTTGTCAAGGCTCCCATCTGCATTTATGCGGGCTATGCGGTTACGCGCTGCACCATTGTAACTTGTAAAATCTCCTGCAATAATAATCTTGCCATCGGGCTGCAATGCAACACACCTTATGGTATTATCTGCACCTAAACCCGGGTCTAAAGATGTATCAAGGCTGCCATCGGCATTAAGCAGGGCAACACTGTTGCGGCTTATGTCATTAAAATAATCAAAGGCGCCTACTACAACTATCTTATTATCTGGGCGCAGCACTAAAGCTTCTACGCCAAAGTTAAAACCTGTACCAATATTAAATGAAGTGTCAATAGTACTGTCAGGGTTTAGGCGGGCAATAAGGCTGCTGCTTATTTCATTGTATGAAACAAATGTGCCTCCTATAATAATTTTGCCATCGGCTGCATTGCTATAGAGTTAACAGTGTTATTGGTTCCAGCATTTGCCTGAAACTGTGCATTGAGCGTATTAAAAGAGGTGTCCAGATCGCCCGGATTTTGCGCGAATAAAAATCCGCTGCAAAGGATTGACAAAAAAAAGAGGAGCTTACTCCTAAAAGTAAAGTTTGGTTTCATATTAGCTGGTTTAGTGAATTGATTTACATATTGAGGAACAGCTCCTGAAAGAGGCTGGTATGTTATTTGCACTGTTTTGAGGGTAATATAATAAAAAATTCAAGGCAAAAAAAAACACCCGCCGGTTTCCCGGCAGGTGTCTCAAAAAAACTATCACTAACTTAAACTAAAACTTCATTACAAATCCGCCATAAGGCTTAAGGCTTACGGTTGCTTTACCTGGCTTTACGGCTGATTTTTCAAACAAGGTGCCGTTGCCATCGGTAATCTTAATGCCCTCATTCGCCTTAATAAAGCTGAGGTCTATGGTAAGCTCTTTGGCCTTGTTTTCGCCATTTATGCCGGTTATGTACCAGGCATTGCCTTTGCGGCGTGCCATAACCACATCTTTACCGGGGTAGCCCGCCAGCAACCTGCTTTCATCCCACGCGGTAGGGATGTTCTCTAAATAACTCACTACATAGTCAGGCATTTTTGCCATTCCCTGCGGTATTTCAGCCAGGTGCTGTATGCCTGAAAGGAACAGGGTAGGCAGTGCCAGCTCAAAAGCGCTGGTGCTCCTCCGGTTTATTCGCGGTATAGTGTCGAGCGCCATAGGGGTAAAATCCATGGGTTCATATAAATTGCGGGTAAACGGTAGAACTGCGCAATGGGCAGGCGCTAAATCGGCTACGTTTTGGTCAAAGCTTATAAACTCAAAACCCTTGATGGCTTCTGCCGTCATAAGGTTAGGGTAGGTGCGTTGCCAGCCGCGGGGCAGCGTTGCGCCATGAAAGTTAACCAGTATTTTATGCTTTAGCGCTGATTTCAGTATATTATGGTAATAACCAATCATGCTTTGGCCATCGCCGCCAAAGAAGTCAATCTTAACCCCGGCAACACCCATATCGGCCAGCCATTTAAACTCTTTGTCGCGGCTTTCATCGGTAAGGAATTTGTCTTTTGGTGTATATTTTACCGTGTTCCAGCTGCCTGCGGAGTTGTACCACAATATCATCTTTACATTTCGCTCTTTGGCGTATGCTATCAGCTCCTTGATTTTTTCTACACCTATGCGCGTATCCCAACCGGCATCAATAAGGCAGTAGGGCCATTTCATTTTTTGGGCGTAGTCAATAAATTGCTTGGTAGTTTCATAGTTAACCGAGTCATCTTTAAGTATGGCCCAGCTCCATGATGCGGCGCCCGGCTGTATAAAAGCCACATCTTTAGAAACTGCTTTTTCGGCTAAATCAGTGCTAAGTGTTGAATTTGCTACGGTTGCCAGGTCGCCCACGGCAATAATACGCCACGGGGTTTCCCACGGCAATTTGCTTTCAGGGTTTAGTGCAGCACCTTTGGCAAACACCTCTTCCGGCTGCGGAAAAACGATTTTCATGCCTTTGGCCGCTTCGTCATACTTTAAATGTGTGCCGCAGTAGTTACTGCCCAGTCCGGTTTCGCTTACAGATACCCAGGTTTCACCTTGGTTAAACAGGGCAGGGTACACCCAGCCTTCCCCTATGGGAGATTTAGCATCTACGCCCACGCCCATCTGGTAGTATTCTTCATAGGCGGGGTTACAGCCTTCCCAGCCGCTTTTTGCTTTGCTCATGGGTTGCAGCCAGGCTTTTGTGGCAGGCTTAAAATTATAGGCCGTTTTTTCTTCGGTAATGTATTTTACATCGGCTGATGTTTCAGGAAATTTATATTTAAAGGCCACCCCATCATCAGACACGTTAAATACAATGTCCAGATTCTTGCCGTCTTTATTCTCAAGGTGCAGCGTTTTTTGGTTGGCAGTATAGGTAACGTCTTTTTTCTTACCCGTAAGCATAGTATAGCGATCGGTAATTTTTTCCGATCCTGAAATGTCCGTTATCTTTAAGCCTTTGCTAAAATCGGCATCTTTGCGCACCAGCCCCAGGCTTGAAGTGTCTATAACAACAGTGTTGTTGCGCTTTACAAGGTACCATGCCTGTTGGTTTTTGTTGATGCCAAAGTCAACTGTAAGTTTGCTGTCCGGGCTGGCAAGGGTATCAGCTGTTTTACTTCCGCCGGAGCAGGAAGCCATAAGCAGGACAAGTAAAGCCCCGCCACAATACGTTTTAAGCATGTATATAAGTGTTTGATTTACATTTATAAAAGTAATAAAAAATGTGCATCAAAAAAACGTTTTCGGAGATTTGTTTTTTGCCTCACCCCGTCCCTTGATTTCCTAACCTCCAGCCCCCCTCCAAAGGAGAGGGGATAAGCTTCACTCAAAGTATAAGCGGAGTTTAGTGATAGCAATTTGCTTAGCAGCTAAGTGGCATCTCTTATAGCTTAGCTTTAGTAGTAAACACTACTACCAGCGCGGCCATAAGTGCCAGGAACAGGAATGATATTTTAAGGCTGGATGCCTCGGCTAAAAGGCCTATTACCGGTGGGCCAATTAAAAAGCCTACAAAGCTTATGGTGCTAACGGCGGCTATGGCGGCGCCCGGCTGCATGGTGGTACTACGGCCGGCCGCGCTGTAAATCATGGGTACTACAGATGATATGCCCGCGCCCACCAGCATAAACCCAATAATTGCCGGTATGAGGGTAGGGAATATAACAGCAATTAGCAGCCCGCACATGCTTAGCGCCCCGCTAACCTGCAGGGTGCGCTTAAGCCCAAAACGGTGACTAAAGGCATCGGCTACAAAACGGCCGCCGGCCATAAAGCACATGCCTGCGGTAAAGCCGGCGCCCTCCCACGCCTTTGGGGCGTCAACCACTTTTGCAAAATAAATGGTGGTCCAGTCAAACATGGCGCCCTCTACCATCATAGAGCAAAACGCTATAAGCCCCAGTATTATAAGCGACTTATCGGGCATAACGAATGTTTTTCCGCCTTTAATGGGCTGTTTATCGTTGTGCAGGTAGGGCCAGCAAAAAATAATGCTTAGCAATATAATGCTGCTCATTATAATAAAGTGTATTTGCGGGGCTACATCCTGTGCTATCATAACGGTGCCCACCCCGGCCCCAAGAAAACCGGCCATGCTCCATAACCCATGAAAAGAGGCCAGTATGGGCTTAGGATACATAGCTTCTGTTGCTACCGCCTGCGTATTAACCGATACATTGACGGCGTTGCTGCCCAGGCCAAAAACCACCAGGCAGCCTGTAAGCACCCATACATTTGGGGCAAAGCCCAGTGTTACAAGTGTTAACGTATACAGCACCAGTGCTATGGTAAGCACCATGCGGCTGCCCACTTTTGCTATGGCCCAGCCAGATAGCGGCAATGATAGCATGAGGCCTACGGGTATGGCAAACAGCACACTGCCCAGCTGGGCATCATTAAGGTGGTGCTTTTGCTGTATGGTGGCTATGCGCGATGCCCAGCTTGAAAAACATATACCTGCCATAAAAAACATGGCACCCACGGCACGGCGGTAAACTTTAGGGGTATGCATTTGTGTAAGTAAAAGATTATATGAAGTTTAAGCCTGCAATATTATTAATAAGTATAGAATTTACAATTATTATTATGTTTATATTTAAACTTTAATTATTTGCCTATCACTTAACGGCTTACAAAATGGCCTTGCAAATATAATTTCGATATTGATAAATAAGAGGTGATTATTTTGATGAAAATATTTTCAAATAGATTTGTTTTTATCAAAAAATTAGTGTTATTTCGACACTTATTAATTTTGGTATAATTATGAGCAATAAACAGTATGTAATTGGGGTAGATTATGGCTCCGATTCAGTACGTTCGGTAATAGTAGATGCGGCCAACGGCGAAGAGATAGCATCATCAGTATATAACTATCCGCGCTGGCAGCAGGGTTTATACTGCATACCCTCGGCCAGCCAGTTTCGCCAGCACCCGCTTGATTATATTGAGGGGCTTGAAGCTACTATTAAAGATTGTATACAGCTGGCGGGTGGAGAAAGCGTTGCTAAAGCCGTTAAGGGACTCTCTGTAGATACTACGGGCTCAACGCCGGTAGCTGTAGATGCCACCGGTACGCCACTGGCGCTTACCCCGGGCTTTGAAACCAACCCGCATGCCATGTTTGTGCTTTGGAAAGACCACACCGCACTTGCTGAAGCCGACGAAATAAACGCGCACGCCACTAAATTTAAAACCAATTACCTTAAATATGTAGGCGGCATTTATTCATCTGAGTGGTTCTGGGCAAAGTTGCTGCGCACTGTAAGGGCCGATACCGCTGTTGCCGATGCCCTGCACTCGTGGGTAGAGCATTGCGACTGGATTCCGTTTTTGCTTACCGGCGGAAACGATGTTACTAAAATAAAACGCAGCCGTTGCGCTGCCGGCCACAAGGCGCTTTGGGCGGAAGAATTTGAGGGGCTGCCCCCGCAGGAATTCTTCTCAACCCTCGATCCTGTTCTTGATGGCATTACCGATAAATTGTTTGCCGATACCTATACCAGCGATGTGGCTGCCGGGACGCTTAGCGCCGAGTGGGCGCAAAAGCTGGGCCTGAGCACCGATGTAGTAATAGGCGTGGGTGCATTTGATGCGCACATGGGCGCAGTGGGCGGCCAGATTGAACCGTACCACCTTAGTAAAGTAATGGGCACCTCTACGTGCGACATACTTGTGGCGCCGCAGGAAGATATTAACGGCAAGCTTGTAAAAGGTATTTGCGGCCAGGTTAACGGATCTGTTATACCGGGCATGGCGGGCCTTGAAGCGGGTCAGTCTGCCTTTGGCGATACCTATGCCTGGTTTAAAAACATCCTTACATGGCCATTGAACAACCTTTTAGATAATTCGGCTGTGATAGATGCAGCCACCGCCGCCGCCCTTAAAGAGGAGATGGCCGATAAAATTATACCTGAGCTGAGCAGGCAGGCTGCGCTATTGCCTATCGAGACAAGCAATGAGCTTGCTATTGACTGGTTTAACGGCCGCCGCACACCCGATGCAAGCCAGGCGCTTAAAGGTGCTATAAGTGGCTTAAACCTGGGTAGCGATGCGCCAAGGGTTTTCCGTGCGCTGGCTGAGGCTACGTGTTTTGGGGCCAAAGCCATTGTAGACCGCTTTATTGAAGAGGGTATCCCGGTAAAAGGAATCATAGGCATAGGCGGGGTGGCTAAAAAGTCGCCGTTTGTTATGCAAATGATGGCCGATGTATTGGGCATGCCCATCCGCATACACCAGTTTAAACATACCTGCGCACTGGGTGCCGCTATGTTTGCAGCCGTTGTGGCCGAAATCTATCCTAATGTAGAAGCTGCTATGGAAGGCATGGGCCGTGGTTTTGACGTTGAATACCACCCTAACGCCGCTAATGCCGAAGTGTACCTAAACAGGTACAACCAGTACAAAGCCCTTGGCACCAGTATTGAGGCTCAGGTTAAAAAGAAACAGCCACAGGATAACAATTCGGTTTTAGCATGAGTAAATACGACCATATAAAACAAAGCGCTTATGCCGCTAATATGCAGCTGCCCAAGCTGGGGCTGGTACTTTTTACTTTTGGCAATGTAAGCGCCGTAGACCGGGAGCTTGGCGTATTTGCCATTAAGCCCAGCGGCGTTCCCTACGAAGACCTTACGCCGGAAAGCATGGTAATTGTTGATTTTGACGGCAATATAATTGAAGGTACGTTACGACCATCATCTGATACTAAAACGCACGCGGTGCTGTATAAATACTGGCCTGAGATAGGCGGTATTGTGCATACACACTCTACTTATGGCACGGCCTGGGCGCAAAGCCAGCGTGATATACCCATCTTTGGCACCACGCATGCCGATCATCTTACGGTAGACATACCCTGTGCGCCGCCCATGGACGACGACATGATAAAAGGCAACTATGAGCACGAAACGGGTTTCCAGATCATGAATTGCTTTAAAGACAAGGGCCTTGACTATAAAGAGGTAGAGATGATACTGGTGGGCAACCACGCACCGTTTACCTGGGGCAAAACCGCACATAAAGCCGTTTACAACAGCGCGGTGCTGGAAACCGTTGCACAAATGGCTTACCTGACCCAGCAGATTAATCCGCAGGCACCCCGCCTTAAGGATGCACTTATAAAAAAACATTTTGAGCGCAAGCACGGCCCTGATTCGTATTACGGCCAATAATAAACATTCCAATAACACTCTTTTTTTACAAACACAGATTATGATAAATTTAAAAACATTTGAAGTTTGGTTCGTAACCGGAAGCCAGCATTTATATGGCGAAGAAACTTTAAATCTTGTAGCAGAACACTCTAAAGCCATTGCGGCCGGCCTTGACGCTGATAACCAGATACCTGTTCGCGTAGTATTTAAGCCTACTGTTAAAACTACCGAAGAAATATATGAGACGCTTTTAGCGGCAAACAGCGCCGACAATGTAATAGGCGTAATTGCCTGGATGCACACGTTCTCTCCCGCTAAAATGTGGATACGTGGCCTTAGCATCCTTAAAAAGCCGTTGCTGCACCTGCACACGCAGTACAACCGCGATATTCCGTGGAGCTCAATCGATATGGACTTTATGAACCTTAACCAGAGCGCCCACGGCGACAGGGAGTTTGGGTTTATGGTATCGCGCATGCGCAAAGAGCGCAAAGTGGTTGTAGGCCACTGGCAGGACCCTGAAGCCCTTGCCGAAATAGGCGCCTGGACACGTGCTGCTGCCGGCTGGTATGACTGGCAGGGCGCCAAGTTTGCCCGTTTTGGCGATAACATGCGATACGTTGCCGTTACCGATGGCGATAAAGTAGAGGCCGAGCTTAAATTTGGCTTTGCCGTAAACAGTTATGGTATTGGCGATTTGGTTGCTTTAATTGACGCTGTTAGCGCAAACGATATTGAGGCGCTTATAGAAGTTTACAAACAGGAATATACCATTGCCGACGACCTTTTACCGGGCGGCGACAGGTATGCATCAGTATATGAAGCGGCAAGGATTGAGATAGCGCTTCGCAAGTTTTTGGTAGATGGTGGCTTTAAAGGATTTACCGATACGTTTGAAGACCTGCACGGCATGGTGCAGCTTCCGGGCCTTGCAGTGCAGCGCTTACTGGCTGACGGCTATGGCTTTGCCGGCGAAGGTGACTGGAAAACCACGGCCCTTGTGCGTGCGTTTAAGGTTATGGGTGCCGGCCTGCCGGGCGGTAATGCTTTTATGGAAGACTACACGTACCACTTTGACCCATCAAATTCGCTTGTACTGGGTTCTCACATGCTTGAGGTAGATGCATCGCTTGCCAGCACAAAGCCCACTCTTGAGGTGCATCCTCTTGGCATAGGCGGCAAGGCAGACCCTGCCAGGCTTGTATTTAACGTTGCCGGAGGCCCTGCGCTTAACGCATCTATAGTAGATATGGGTAACCGTTTCCGTATGATTGTTAACGAGGTTGAGGCCGTAGAGCCACAAAACGACCTGCCTAACCTTCCGGTGGCGCGCGTGTTATGGAAACCGCTGCCTGATATGAAAACAGGTTGTGCCGCGTGGATATATGCCGGTGGCGCGCACCATACCGCTTACAGCCAAAACCTTTCGGCAGAGCTGATACAGGACTTTACTGATATGGCCGGCATTGAGTTCCTCCGCATTGGCAAAGACACTAAGCTTGACCAGTTCAGGAATGAGATTCGCTGGAACGATGCTGCTTATAAACTGTAACAAGCCTTTTCAGGCGTGCTATTAACCAAACAAACAAACACAGATTATGAGCACATTCGAGACCATCGACTATGTAATATTCATTGTATATTTTCTTTTGGTATCCGGCTACGGGTACTGGATCTATAAGAGCAAGAAGAAAAAAGAAGGGGAAGTATCGGATTCCAAGGACTTCTTTTTGGCCGAGG